>OGFF01001129.1_pt1 | contig 30714 bp, 19 predicted proteins | sample 1570751 | NCBI WGS metagenome assembly OGFF01 (sample SAMEA2581951, study PRJEB24529) | metagenome | biome: Human gut stool | place: China | collected 2011 | reverse complement strand
CCCGCAAGCCGGAGGCAAAGGCGTTCAAGCGCTGGATCACCCATGAGGTCATTCCTGCCATCCGCAAGCACGGCGCGTACATGACGAAATCCGTGTTGGAGCAGGTGCTGGAAAACCCGGAGCTGGTGCTGCTCATGGCGCAGCGGATGCTGGAGGAACAGCGGAAGAACGAGCTGCTTCAGCAGGAGCTGCGGCTGGCAAAGCCCAAGGCGGACTTCTACGATGCGTTCATCCACCCGGAGTGCTGCACCAATCTCCGCGCCACCGCAAAGGAGCTGAAGGTGCCGGAGAAAATGTTCACCGCGTTCCTCATCCGCAAGCGCTATCTCTACCGCGCGCCCTCCGGTACGCTGCTGCCCTATGCCAAGCCCGCCAGCGACGGCCTGTTCTTCGTAAAGGACTATATCGCCGTCAACGGGCATCAGGGGGTATATACCCTTGTCACGCCCAAGGGCAAGACCCTGTTCCTCTCCATGCTGGACGAGATCGCCTGACCTGATTCTACTATAAATAATGTAAAGGAGAGCATCACAATGGAAAAAGAAAATCTGTACCTGATCCACGGCGAGGACTATCTGCGCCACATCGAGGAAAAGCTGGAGCTGCTGTGGATGGCGACCATCCTCATGCACTACATCAAAAACGGAGCCGAGAAGGACGGCTATCTGGACCTTGTACGCAGATCCACCCTCGACTTTGACGAGCGCTGCGAGGAGATGTTCAGTTCTTGGGGCAGGGCGCTCAATTACCTCAAGTCCCGTGACATTGCGGATCTGTCCGACCTCATCGAAAACGACCTGATCGAGCCGGAATACGCCGGTTACGTTCCTGCGGACAATCCCTGCTGCCCCGGCGAACGCTGCTGCGAGTATGCCGAGCGCATCGAGCGCGAATACGCCGCAGAGCGTGAGGCGGACGAGGACAATGAGGACGCCGACGTATTTGAGTACGACGGAGAACCGGCCATATCTGAGCTGACCGGCGTGTGCAGGGACATCCTCACGGCTGTCGAGGGGCTTACCTCGCTTCTAAGGGATGAGTTCGACTATGCAGGCTGACCGCATCTACTGCGGCGACGCCCTGGCCGTGCTGAAAACCCTGCCGGACAGCTCCGTAAACTGCTGCATCACCTCGCCGCCATACTACGCCCTGCGGGATTACGGCGTAGATGGGCAGATCGGGCGGGAGGAAACCCCGGCGCTGTATGTGGAGCGCCTGACTTCCATTTTCCGGGAGGTCAGGCGCGTTCTCACGCCGGACGGAACACTCTGGCTCAACATCGCGGACACCTATGCCGGAAAGGGCAATCAGGGGGATAGCCTCGACCCCAAGTACCCCAACGGCAGGACCGGTCAGGCGGTCGCCCTCAACGGCAAGGTGGAGGGCTGCAAGGCAAAGGACATGATCGGCATCCCGTGGCTGCTGGCGTTCGCGCTGCGCGCAGACGGCTGGTATCTGCGCTCGGACATCATCTGGATGAAAGCGAACCCCATGCCGGAAAGCACCAAGGACAGGCCAAGCCGCTGCTATGAGCATATTTTCCTGCTGTCCAAGTCCCGCCGCTACTATTATGATGCCGCTGCCATCGCGGAGCCGGTTGCGGCCTCCACTCCTGCGCGGATGAAGCGCGGATTTGGTGCAGGCAACAAATATTCCGCGGATATTCCCGGTCAGAAGCACCAACACCTCAACGACCACCGCCCGAACGGGTACGCCGATGAGGACATCCCGCAGCTTCGCAACAAGCGGGACGTGTGGCAAATCAACACCGTGCCGTACCGGGGCAGGCATTTCGCCGCTTTCCCGCCAAAGCTGGCGGAAACCTGCCTGCTGGCAGGCTGCCCGCCCGGAGGCGTGGTGCTGGACCCCTTCCTCGGCTCCGGCACTACGGCGGCGGTGGCAAGGCAGCTTGGCCGGCACTACATCGGCATTGAGCTGAATCCCGAATACTGTACGCTGGCAGAGAAACGGATCGGAGGTGTCGCGGTATGAACGCCTACACCCGGCAGGATCTGAGCGTCATGCAGGCGTGGCCGCTGGAGCGGAAAATTCGCGTGACGCAGGCGAAGATCATTGAATGGTATCACCACTACGGCGGCAAGGTCGCCGTTTCCTTTTCGGGCGGCAAGGACAGCACCGTGCTGCTGGATCTTGCGCGGCGGGCGTTCCCCGACATTCCCGCCGTATTTGTGGACACGGGGCTGGAATACCCGGAGATACGGGAGTTTGTGAAAACCGTACCCAATGTAACGTGGCTGCGCCCGGAGATGCCCTTTTCCAAGGTCATATCGGAATACGGCTATCCCGTCGTTTCCAAGGACGTGGCACGGCGCGTTCGCTATGCAAAGCGTGGCAGCCCGTGGGCGCTGTGCCATCTGAACGGATTAAACCGTGACGGTACGCCCTCAAAATACAATGAACGATACATGAAATGGCGTATCCTGCTGGATGCGCCGTTTTTCGTTTCCGACGCCTGCTGCGCCGTGATGAAGGAGCGGCCCCTGCACAGATATAACCGGGAAACCGGTAGAAAGCAGATCATTGCGACCATGGCCTGCGAGAGCGCACGCCGCCAGAGCGTCTATCTCAAAATCGGATGCAACGCCTATCATAAGCGGGACCCCACCTCGCAGCCCATGTCCTTCTGGACCGAGCAGGACGTTTTGGAATATCTCAGAATGACCGGTATTCCGTATGCGTCCGTCTACGGCGAGATCGTAGAGGAAAACGGCAGGCTGACCACCACCGGCGCGAAGCGCACCGGCTGTATGTTCTGTATGTTCGGTGTTCATCTGGAAAAGGAGCCGAACCGCTTTCAGCGCATGGCGCTGACACATCCCAAGCAGTACGATTTCTGCATCCATAAATTGGGCTGCGGTAAGGTGCTGGACTTTCTCGGCGTACCGTATGCCCCGAACGGAGGTGAAACCCCATGAGCAAACGCTCGCCCCGGCTGCTGTTTACCGACGAGGAGCTGGCAGCGCCGGAACTGAAAAAGGCCATCCGAAAAGCGGACAAGCGCATGAAGAAGCTGGAAAAGGCCGAGGCGAAGATACCCAAGAAAACCGTAAAGAAAAAGCAGCGCGTCGTTGACCCGAAAACCGGCACGGTCACAACGCGCCTTTCCTTTGAGGAGGTGGACAAGAAGCGGCCGCCCTCCAAGCTCACCCACGCCCTGCGGGACGCGCCCGGTGCGGCGGCACTGTCCGCCGTCCACAGGGAGATTCGGGAGCATGAGCAGGACAATGTGGGTGTGGAGAGCGCCCACGGCGTGGAGCAGACGGCGGAGCGCGCCGTGCGACTTGCCCAGCACGCCCACCGCTCCCACAAGGAGAAGCCCTACCGCCGCGCGGACCGGGCCGAGGCCAAGGCAGACCGCGCCAACCTCCGTGCGCTGGACAAAACGGCACAGCACCATGACCCGCAGTTTTCCAGCAATCCCTACTCCCGCTGGCAGCAGAAGCAGGCCATCAAGCGGGAGTACGCCGCCGCCAAAGCCGGAAAAAGCGCCGGGAATACGGTCAAAGCCTCCGAAGCCACGGCAAAGGCGGCGCGGAAAGCCGCGGAGAACACAAAGAAAGCCGGCGAGTTCATCGCCCGTCACAAAAAGGGCTTTCTTATCGTGGGCGGCATCGCGGCAATAATCGTCCTTATCCTCTGCACCGTGTCCTCCTGCTCCCTGCTGATTCAGGGCGGGGCAACCGGCGTCAACGTGTCCACCTACCCCAGTGAGGACGCGGATATGCTGGCGGCAGAGGCGCAATATTGCGCCATGGAAGCGGAATTGCAGCAGTATCTCGACACCTACGAAAGCACCCACGACTACGATGAGTACCATTTTGATCTGGACGACATCGAGCATGACCCCTATGTGCTGATTTCCGCCGTTACCGCCCTGAAAGGAAAAGAGTGGACGATAGCCGAGGTCGGCGGCATACTCGATATGTTGTTTGAAAAGCAGTACATCCTAACGGAAACCGTCACCACGGAAACCAGATACCGCTCTGAAACGCGCACCGGCTACTATACCGATGCGGAGGGCAATCTGCACAGCTATGAATATACCGTGCAGGTGCCGTACACCTACTACATCTGTACCGTGAAGCTGGAAAACTTCAACCTCTCCCATGTGCCGGTCTACATCATGTCGCAGGATCAGCTCTCCCTTTACGCCATGTATATGGCTACTCTGGGCAACCGCCCGGACCTCTTTGGCGGCTCGGAGTACATCGGGAAATACTACACCGCCGACTATGAAAAATACGAGATACCCCCGGAGGCGCTGGAGGACGAACAGTTCGCCGCCATCATCAAGGAAGCGGAGAAGTATCTCGGCTACCCCTACGTCTGGGGCGGCAGCAGTCCTGCCACCTCCTTTGACTGCTCCGGCTTTGTCAGCTATGTCTACAACAACTGCGGCGTGGGCTGGAGCTTCGGCAGGCTGGGCGCGGAGGGACTGCGCCAGCTCTGTACGCGGGTGTCCGCCGCCAATGTCCGACCGGGTGATCTGGTGTTCTTCCAAGGCACCTACGACACGGCGGGCGCGTCCCATGTGGGCATCTATGTGGGTAACAATATGATGCTCCACTGCGGCGACCCCATCCAATACACAAGCCTTGCTTCAAGCTACTGGCAATCCCACTTCCTTGCTTACGGGCGGCTGTCCCCGCCCTGATCTCACTGAAAGGAGCAAAAAATGAACCCTAAGATTACAAAGCTCAAGGCTGAACGGGCGAAAAACGATGAAAAGATCGCCGCCCTCCGCTCCCGCAACCGGGAGCTTGACGAGAGCATCGTCGAGCTGGAGAATACCGACATCATCGGCCTTGCCCGTGCCACCGGCATGAGCATGGAGGAGCTGGCGCAGTTCCTCACACAGCTCAAAAGGGGCGGCGCGCCCTTTATCACACCCAATACCAAGGAGGATACGGACTATGTGCATGAAGAAGAATAACAACCGGCTGCTGCGCGGAGTTGCCGCCGTCCTTTGCCTTGCCCTGATGTTCCTCACCATGTCCGGCATGGCCATGGCGACGGATATGGAGGACGCCCCGGCAGGCGGCGCGCCGGAAAGCACGCCGGAGATTGTGGAGGCCGAGCTTCCCGTCACGCCCGAAGAAACACCGGAGTCCCCTCCGGCTGAGCAAGGGCCGGACACACAGGAACCGGCTCCCGCGCCGCCTGAAACGACGGAAACGCCGCAGCCGGAGGCGGAATATGCGCTGGACGCAGATATTCCGGCAGGCTGGCACAACGCGCCGGTGACGGTCACGGTCCGTATCAGGGACAAAAACAACGCGGGCTGGCAGAAGGTAGAGGCGGCGCTGCGGGAAACCGCCGAAAGAACAGACCTGACGGAGCAGCTTACCCACGACGGCCTCGCCCGCTACACGGTGCCGGACAACGGTATCGTGTTTTTCTTTGTCACCGACCCCTACGGCGCGGAGCATACGCTGACGCTGGAGCTGCGCTGCATAGACCTTGAAGCGCCGGTCCTTCGCGCAGGCGTCAGCGGCGCGCTGCTGCGTGTGGAGGCCGCCGACGCACTCTCCGGCATGGCGGGCGTCTATGTGAACGATGAGCTTTATACCACCCTGCAAAACGGCGAGTTCAGCGTCCGCGTTGACAAAAACACGCGGGATTCCCACTTCTACATCATGGGCGTGGACAATGCAGGCAACCGCACGGGCTATCTGGTGATCGCCAACCCCTTCTATGAAAAGGAAACGCCTGCGCCCAGCCCCACGCCGGAGCAGCACAGCACCCATTGTCCCGCAGACTGCGATTGCAGGAAGCAGCTCTCCGGCAATACCGGCAGCAGCGGCAATACCGGCAGCAACGGCAGCAATACCGGTGCAGGAAAGCCCTCCAACACCTCCGGCAGCACGGGAAAGACCGCTGCGGCACAGACGCCCGCCGCCGAGCCGGCAAAAGCACAGGAACCCAGCGATACCGCCGCGCCTGTCGCCATTGAGAAAGGGATGGGCTTTTCCCAAAACGGCAGCGCCGTCACCCGCGACCTGCTCTATGACAAGCACACCAACAAGCAGTTCATCGCGGTGGAAACCCGCAACGGCCATACCCTCTATCTGGTGATTGACTACGATAAGCCGCTGGACGAGGACGGAGATCAGTATGAAACCTACTTTTTGAACCTTGTGGACGAAAGCGACCTGCTTGCACTCATCGACGAGGATTCCGCCCCCGTCTGCTCCTGCAAGGACAAGTGCGAGGCAGGTGCGGTCAACACCGCCTGCGCAGTCTGCAAGACCAATATGACGGAGTGCATGGGCAAGGAAAAGGCTACGGAAAAGACGCCGGAACCCGACCCGACGCCGGATACGAGCGACAGCCCCGACAAGGACGGCGGCGAAAAGAAGTCCGGCAGCGGTCTTGTTGTGATTGTGCTGCTGCTCCTGATGGCGGGCGGCGGCGCGCTGTATTGGTTCAAGCTCCGCAAGAAAAAGCCCGACACAAAGGGACCTGTGGACTTGGACGATTACGACTACGGCGATGATGAGGACGAGGAATACGAAAACGAGGACGATGCGGACGAGCCGGAGGAAACGGAGGACGCGGATGCATGACCCTGTTCACCAAAAACCCGCTGGAGCGGCTGATGATGCAGCGCCCCTATCCGGGAAAAGAGGAAACGCCGCGCACCCCTGCCCCGGAGGGGCATTTCTGCTGCGGCTGTTCCCGCTACGGCACCGTCTGCCTCCGTCCCTGCTACCGTGACACCGACCTGCGGGAGAAGCTGCGGGCAAAAGCGCCGGAGCGTTAGGACCCCGACCCTTGCCGCCTTCTCCCACCGATGCTACAATGTACCCATGAAAGACCAAATGCAGCGGAAAAGGATGTGATACGGATGCTGAGCTTTGAACGGGTGCTGGAGGCATTCAGGGAGCACCTTACAGAAGATACCGGCGTGGAGGTGGTGCCGACCCGGCACGGCTATACCTACCTCACATGGGATGACAGGCGTGAAAATTGGGACACCGCTGAGATTTGCCTCACGCCGGAGGCGCTGCTGGACAGGCTGACCGGCGCGGTGGAAAGCTATGAACAGTGCCGCCTTTTGGATGGAACACGGGACCCAACCGACGCCGAGCGCAAAGCCTTTGCCGAGGCTGCCGAGCGATACCGGAAGCGGTGCCTTGAACGGCCCTGACCCATATACGATTAGAAAAACAGACACGAAAAGCAGTCCTTCGGGGCTGCTTTTTGCTATGCAGAAAAGGAGAAAAATGAATATGACACACCATAAATTAGTGATCGCGGAAAAGCCCTCCGTCGCCCAGTCCATCGCCGCCGTGTTGGGCGCGACCAAACGCAACGACGGCTATCTTTCGGGAGGCGGCTACCTTGTAAGCTGGTGCTTCGGGCATCTGGCGGAGCTGGCGGGCGCGGATGTGTACGATGAAAAGTACGCCAAGTGGCGCTATGACGATCTGCCCATCCTGCCCGCAGGCTGGCGCTTCACGCTGAAAGCGGACAAAGCCAAACAGTTCGAGCTGCTGCGGGACCTCATGCGCCGGGAGGACGTATCCGAGGTCATCAACGCCTGCGACGCAGGGCGCGAGGGGGAGCTTATCTTCCGCACCGTCTACTACATGGCGGGCTGCACGAAAACCATGAAGCGGCTTTGGATCTCCTCCATGGAGGACGAGGCCATCCGAAAGGGCTTTGCGGACCTTCGTCCAGGACGGGATTACGACGGGCTGCATCAGTCCGCCCTCTGCCGCGCCCGCGCGGACTGGCTGGTGGGCATCAACGCCACGCGCCTGTTTTCCGTCCTCTACCACCGTACCCTGAATGTTGGGCGCGTCATGACGCCCACGCTGGCGCTCATCGTCCAGCGGGAGGCGGAGATCGGGGCGTTCCGCCCGGAAGCCTTTTACACGGTAAATCTTCGCTGCGGCGATTTTGCCGCCGTGTCCGAAAAGTTCAAAGAGAAAGCGGAGGCGGACGCCCTCGCCGCCGCCTGCGCCGGTCAGCCGGTAACGGTCAGGACGGTGAAGCGCACGGAGAAAACGGAGAAAGCGCCGCTGCTCTACGACCTGACCGCGCTCCAACGGGATGCCAACCGCACGTTGGGCTATACCGCACAGCAGACGCTTGACTACCTGCAAGCCCTCTATGAAAAGAAGCTCTGCACCTATCCCCGCACGGACAGCCGCTTCCTCACTGATGATCTGGAACCCTCTGTGCCGGAGCTTGTGTCCGTTGCTGCCGCCATCTGCGAAACCACCGCGCCGGAGGGCGTGAACGCAAGGCAGGTCTGCGACAGCCGCAAGGTCAGCGACCACCATGCCATTCTCCCCACCGCCAGCGCGGGCAAGGCGGATACCTCCGTCCTGCCGCTGGGCGAGCGCGAGATTTTGCGCCTTGTGGCGGGGCAGCTTCTCCGCGCGGCCAGCGACGCCCACCGCTATGCGGAAACCGCCGTTACGCTGGAGTGCGGCGGCGCTGTATTCACCGTCAAGGGCAGAACCACCCTCACACCCGGCTGGAAGCAGTATCTCGCGCAGGAAAAGCAGGCCGCCGCCTTGCCGAAGCTGTCGGAGGGGCAGGTATTGGAGTGCGCCGAAGCCGCCGTAAAGGAGGGCAAGACCACGCCGCCCAGGCACTTCACCGAGGACACGCTGCTCTCCGCCATGGAGACTGCCGGAAAGGAAGATATGCCGGAAGAAGCGGAACGAAAGGGGCTGGGAACGCCCGCCACCCGCGCCGCCATCATCGAAAAGCTGGTAGCCACGGGCTTTGTGGAGCGCAAGCGGGCGAAGAAGGCCGTCAGCCTTGTGCCTGCCCATACCGGCGTTTCCCTCATCACCGTGCTGCCGGAGCAGTTACAGTCCCCGCTTCTCACCGCAGAATGGGAATACCGCTTGCAGCAGGTGGAGCGCGGCGAGCTTTCCCCGGACGAGTTCATGACCGGCATTGCGGAGATGCTCACGGAGCTGGTGAAAACCTATCAGGTCATCTCCGGCGCGGAGGTGCTGTTCCCCTCCGGCCGTGAGGTCATCGGCAAATGCCCCCGCTGCGGCAGCGACGTGACCGAGAGCAAAAAGGGCTTCTTCTGCGAGAAAAACGACTGCCGCTTCGGGCTGTGGCGGGACAACAAGTTCTTTGCCGCCAAGCGTGCCGCACTGACAAAAAAGGTAGCCGCCGCGCTGCTGGCAGACGGGCGGGTGAAGCTCACCGGCCTCTACTCCGAAAAGACCGGCGGCACCTATGACGCGGCGGTGGTGCTGGAGGATACCGGCGAGAGCGTCCGCTTCCGGCTGGAGTTTGACAAGGGGGCGAGGACATGAAGCTCTCCAAGCTGGAGCAGGAAAGTATCATCCTCTACAACGAGGAAGAATCCACCGCCAGCATCTACACCCACGACCCCAAGCTGAAGCGCAAGCTCAAGCGCCTTGCGGAGAAATACCCGGACAAGGTGTACCCGGACAAAGCTGTCCATTCCGGCGCGGTCAGCTACGCCGTGCCAAAAAGCTGCGTCAGCGTCCGGGAGCCGTTCAGCGACGAGCGGCGCAGGGCCGCCAGCGAACGCGCCAAAAACGCCGGATATACGCCGCCCGCAAGGAGTATATACTCCGAAAATGAATAAGAACCGAGCGCCCGCACAGGAAAGCCTACCCTGCGCGGGCGCTGCCATTTTAGGGGTAAACAGCCCATGAAATGAAAGGAAGTGCCTATGACACGAAAATCTCCGTATCCGACAAGAGCGGATTATCCGGCATTGATTAAAAACGCCAAGCCTGCGCTGCGCGAGCTGCTGGAAGCGGCCTCGTATGAACGGAGGATCGCCGTTCTCAACGAATGTTCTCTCGATGTGGTCAATACAGTCTGCACGATCATGGTGCTGGGGCGGCACAGCCTCTATCTTCGCCGCAAAAAGCCCTTCAACGCGCCGGACGCGGTATTTGTCCGGTGGGCGGCGGACCTGTGGACGCTGCGTGAGCAGGACAAGGCAGGCGACATCCGCTATCTCTGCGGAAAAACGGATTTACGGGAATATCTTTCGCGGGGGCTTCAGCTCCTGCGTATCGACCTGACGGAAGGAGGAACCTATGCCAGAGAAACCCGGTAAAAACAGAGAACAGCTCAAGGAGATCACCGACCGCATCGAGGCGGGTATCCGCGACATCTTTGAATCCGGCGATATGGAAAAGTACCGCAATTACCTGCGCACCATGAGCCGGTTTCACAACTATTCCCTCAACAATCAGGCGCTCATCCACTTGCAGCGCCCGGACGCCACCTATGTGGCGGGCTATAACCGCTGGCGGGACAAGTTCTCCCGCCATGTGCTGCGGGGCGAGAAGGGCATCACCATCATCGCGCCCACGCCGTATAAGAAGAAAATCGAGCAGGAAAAGCTCGACCCGGACACCAAGCTGCCCATTCTGGACGCGGACGGCAAAATTGTCACCGAGGAAAAGGAAATCGAAATCCCCATGTTCCGCCCGGTGAAGGTGTTCGACTACGCCCAGACGGACGGAAAGCCCCTGCCGGAGCGTGTGGCCAGTCCCGTCGCCAACCTGACCGGCAGCGTGGAAAATTATGAGGCGTTCATGGAGGCGCTGCGCCGTTCCTCTCCCGTGCCGGTGGAGGTAAAGCCGCTGTCTGCGGATATGGACGGCTATTTCAGCCCCAAATCCCAGAGCATCACGCTGCGGGAGGGCATGAGCGAGGTGCAGACGGTATCCGCCGCCGTCCATGAGATCGCCCACGCCAAGCTCCACAACTACGGCTTGCAGCAGGCGGCGGAGCGTAAGCATAAGAGCCGCAACACCGAGGAGGTGGAGGCCGAAAGCATCTCCTTCATGGTCTGCGCCTATTTCGGCATTGAAACCGGCGCGAACAGCTTCGGTTATGTGGCAACATGGTCGAAAAACGCCGAGCTGCCGGAGTTCCGCGCCAGTCTGGACACCATCAGCAAAACCGCAAACGGCATCATCACCGACGTGGAAAAGCATTTTGCGGAGGTTTGCAGGGAGCGCGGCATCGAGCTTCCCAAGGACACGGAATATGAGCTTGTCACCATTCCGCCCTCCCGAGCCGACGCGCTGGCCTTTGCCGCCGACTACGCGGCGTTCCTGCGCCGGGATCTGAACGTTCCCGACAGCGCGGACAGACCCGCGGCGGAGGCGGTGGCGGATAGGCTGCTTGCCGGTGAGAACGCAGAGCTGCGGAAGGAGCTGGAGGATTTCGTCAAGCTGGCGGACGAGATCGGCATCGACGACGGCTCCCATGGGCTTCTGGAACGCTTCAACGGTCTGTTCCGTCAGGAATGGCGGGCAAAGGAGGAACCGCAGCCGGAGGTTGAAACAGAAAAGCTGTATCTGGCAGACGACAGCAAATATATCCATGTGCAGCGCACGGAGGAGGGCATCGACTACACCATCTATGACGCAGGAACAAAGAAAGCGCTGGACGGCGGGCAGCTTGACGCACCGGATATGACCCTTTCCGCAGCAGCACTGGAGATATGCAAGCTCCATGAAATCGGGGATGCCGTACCTCTCCGCCATGCCGATTCCGAAATGATTCAGGCTTTGCAGGAAGCAAACGAGCTGCCGCCGCTGCCGGAGCTGGAGCAGGGCTATCCCATGCCGGATACGGGCATCGGCTTTTTGGAAATGTATCAGTACGGCTATACGGACGGCAACGCCATGCTGCCGCTGACCAAAGAGCGCGCCATGGAGCTGTTCATGCAGGACATTCCCGTGTTCCTGCTCTACGGCGACAACACCGAGGCCATGGCGCTGGACGCCGAGGACATTTCCTCCCACACCGGCGTGTTCGGCGTGGAGCGAGAGGAATGGGACGCGGTGCGCGGCGTTGTGACGCTGAGCGAACAGGCAGACACGGAAAAGCTGTTTCTGGAAAACCCGCAGGACGCTTTCCTCATCTATCAGATCCGGCGCGGCGGTGAATTGGATGCTTACCGCTTCATGAACTATGACTACTTGCAGAGCAAGGGCGTCACGCCGGAGCGCGGCGGCTACGACGCGATCTACACCGGAGGGGTTATGGATTATGGGAATGCCAGAACCAATCTGGATATGATTTATCAGCGGTTCAACGTGGATCACCCTGCGGATTTCAAGGGACACAGCCTGTCGGTCAGCGACATCGTTGCCCTAAAGCAAAACGGCGTAGTATCCTGTCATTACGTTGACAGCATCGGCTTCCGGGAGCTTCCCAATTTCCTCAAGCCGGAGAATTACCTCAAAAACGCGGAGATGCTGCTGGAGGACGACTACGGCATGATCGACGGCATCATCAACAACGGCCCCAAGCAGCCCACCGTGGCCGATCTGGAGGCGCAGGTCAAGGCGGGCTTTTCCATCTCCCTGACGGAGCTGGCTGCGGCCTCCCACCGCGAACAGAAGAAGCCCTCCGTGCTGGAAAAGCTCAGGGAAAAGACGCCGGAGCAGACGAAAAACAAAACAGCGCCCAAACGGAGCGCGGAAAGAGAGCTTTGATATGAACGACAAGCATTTCACCCACGATGAAGTCAGCCTTATGAGCATCTACAACGCAGACGGCACCCGCGAGGGCCTGATCGCGGCCCTCACAGAAATGCGGGGGTATCTGGACGCGGAGGAGGCCGAGCTGCGGGAGCTGACGGACAGCGCCCTCGCAAAGCTGCGCGACATTACCGATGCGGAATACGCCGGCCTCGACCTGACGCCGGATTTTGACCTCTGAGCAAAGCTGACTGTTTTACGGTCAAGAGCCGGAAAAATCGCAGATTCGCCGCTGGGAGCGCGCCGGATGAGGAATATATCATCCGGCGCGTTTCCTATGAAAAAACGAAAACCACGATAAAACCATGAAGGGAGGATTTTGCTTATGCCAAACAAACTGCAAGCCTACGCGGAGCAGGCGGAGCGCACCGCGCGGCAGATCACCGGCAGCCATCTGGCGTGGACGGCGTTCCTGACCACCGCCGCAAGGCTGTATAAATACCCCTACAACGAGCAGCTCATGATCTATATGCAGCGCCCGGAGGCCACCGCCTGCGCGGAGTATGACTTCTGGAATGAGAAGATGGGGCGCTATGTCCGGCGCGGCAGCACGGGCATCGCCCTCATTGACGCTACCGGCTACAAGCCGCGGCTTAAATACGTCTTTGACGTTTCCGACACCGGCGGCAAGGAAAACGCCCGCCGCGTCAACTTGTGGGAGCTGAAAGACGCGCATACCGACAGCGTGAGCGCCATGCTGGAGCGTAATTACAGCGTTTCCGGCAAAAACGGCCTTGCGGAGCAGTTCGAGAGCGTCGCTTCTCAGCTTGCTGCGGAATACTGGCGCGACCATTCCCGCGACATCCTCGGCATCGTTGCGGATTCCTATCTGGAGGAGTATGATGATTACAACATCGAGGTGGCGTTCAAAAACGCCGCAGCGGTCAGCATCACCTACTCCCTCATGTCCCGCTGCGGGATGCAGCCGGAGGATCACTTTGAGCACGAGGATTTTTTCAGCATCTTTGATTTCAACACCCCACGCACGGTGGCAGCCCTCGGCACGGCAGTCAGCGAGATCAATGAACAGGTTTTGCGGCAGATCGAAGTCACCATACGAAATTATGAGCGCGAACACAGCGCGGAAAGGACGGCAGAGCATGGAGAACAACCTGACTTACACGAAGAACGGAGATTACCTGATCCCCGACCTGAAGATCGAGGTGCCGGAGCAGCCCCTCGGCAAGTACGGACGGATGCGCCAGAAGTACCTGAAGGAGCATCGTCCCATTCTCTGGAACCAGATGATCTTGGAGGAAACCCTGTTCCCGCACCTGCTGGAGATCGAGCAGGCGGCGCAGAGCCGCTTAGAGCAGATGATGCCGAAGCTGGCGGCGGAGGCCGGAGCGACGGAGAGCCTGAAAGCCCGCGATCCCATGAAATGGGTGGGCTTGATGAACACCTGCAAGGCGCAGGCGGAGGAAGTGATTCTCGCGGAGCTGATCTACGCATAACAGAACACCCCGCACGGGGCGGTCAGCTATCCTTTTTCCCCACCGAAGCGGAACAGATTACAGCCATAGAAGAAGCGGAGAGCGTTGCGCAGACGCCCTTCGCTTTTTCCGTTTCTCAGGCGCAGCTTGACCATGTGCTGCGGCTGGGCGGCAACGAGGACGATACCCGCATGGTCATTGCCGCCGCGTTCCAGAAGCAGAAGCCTGTGGAGGACATTGCCGCGCTGCTGCAAAACACCTTCCACGGCGGCAACGGCTTTAAGACGCCGGAGGGCGAGCTTTCCGCGTGGTACGCCGTAGACGGCATCCACATCGCCCCCGGCAGGAGCGCGGAGTATGTGCGCAGCGCACAGGTAATCGCATGGCAGGACGCCGCCGCGCGTATTTCCCAGCTTATGGACAGCGGCGCGTATGCCTCCAATGTGGAGCTTGCCGAGGCAGGACAGCATGAGCGGATGCAGCTTGCCCAAGCCCTCTGGTATCTGAAGCACGACCTCAGCGACGAGGCGCGGGAGCAGGGCTATCTCTCCTGCATGGATACGCTGCGGGGCGGCAGATTTCCTGATGAAACGGAGCGCCTTGCCGAACGCCTGACGGATTCTTCCTTCCGCGACACGCTATCCGGCGAGTTCGCGCAGTTTTACGCCGCCCATGAACAGAACAGAAACCTGCTGCGCTTCCATTACCACAAGCTGGAGAACATCTGGCAGAGCCTGCGGGATATGTCCTTGCCACGCAGAGAATATTCCTCCGAAATGGCCGCAGTGCCGGAGCTGGGACGCTTCATCACGGAGGACGAGATCGACCACGCGCTGGATCGCGGCAGCGGTGTCGAGGGCGGCAAGGGCAGAATCTACGAATACTTCACCGCCGACCACACCGGCAGGGAAAAGGCAGCTTTCCTCAAAGATGAGTACGGCATAGGCGGGCGCTCCCACGCCGTTTCCGGTGCATCCCATAGTGATGAAAGCCACGACAGCCGCGGCATTGTCCTGAAAAAAGCAGGCTGCGCCAATGTGGAGCTGAGCTGGACGAAGGTGGCAGCAAGGATCGACGCCCTCATTCAGAGGGACCGCTTCCTCTCCCCAAGGGAAAAGGAGCGGTACGCCCAGCTTCAGCGGGAAAAGGAAGCGGAGCGTGAACTGCCAACACAGTCACAGACCGACTACAATGCCATCAAGGAAGCCCACCCGGACGACATCGTGCTGTTTCAGGTGGGGGATTTCTTTGAGATGTACGGCGAGGACGCAAAACAGGCGGCGGAGCTGCTGGATATGAACCTTACTACCCGCAACATCCCCGGCGCTGGGCGCGTGGAGATGTGTGGTCTTCCGTCACACAATTTAGAGATGTATGTGGAGAAATTGCGCGATAAGTATGACGTGACGATTGCCGCAGCACCGGGACCTGGCACGGAACGCCGCGTCTACACCCTGCGCTCCGTTGACCATGAAGCAGAGGCCGCCATTGACGCATACGAAGCCGAGTTTGGCGCAGACGGTACGAGGGTATTCCGCGATCCTGCCGCAGAGCAGCCACAGCCCACGGTGGCAGAGCTGTTTGAGGGGTATAAGCTGACCGTAGGCAACGCGCTTGTCGCGGACGACGCTTTCCTCAACGCCTGCCGCAACTCTGACCGGGAGAACGCCTATCTGGAGGGTGCGGCGGCCATCCGGCGCATTGTCATGGAATCCGGCGATTTGCAGCTCACACGGCTCTATTTCGATATGCCCGCGTTCCACAACCGGCTGCATCAGGAGCTTTTGGACGAGCTTTACCCCACGCTGGCAACGACGGTCACGCCCTCGCCCTACAAGGTCACGCAGGCGGACATTGACGCGGCCTTGCAGCAGTGGAACGGCAGGATTGAAAGCAAGCACGCAGTTGTCCGCTATATGAAGGCTCACGCCCGCGACCGGGACACCGCCGCATGGCTGGCAGCGGAATACGGCGTAGGCGACAGCTCCAAGCCGCTGCAAATCTCCGTGGGAAATTCCGAGCCGGTCACGCTGTCATGGGCCAAGGTGCAGCGGCGCATTGCGCAGCTCATTCAATCCGATAACTTCTACACCGAGCAGGAACAGGACAACTTTGACAATATTGACCCCATCGCCATCCGGGAAGCCCTTGCTGAACGCGGTATTGTGGGCGGGCGCATTGTGGACGCGGAGGCAAACCGCAACAGCCCCTTCGTCCGGCAGGTCATGGCGGATGTGGAGCGGATCGCGGCGCAGGAAGCGCAGGCGGCGCACATGGACTCACCGGACCGTTTTTCCATCCGTCTGCACCCCAACGAGGGCGGCATTACCGGCATCTGGGACTCGGCCCTTGACCGCTTCTATGAGGAGGGTGGGCAGGTGCTTCGCTTCGCGGAGCAATCTAACGCCATTGACTACCTCTCCAGTATTCAGCGCAGCCGCGGTATGGAGCCGGACGCGCCGGTTTTCACAACGCCGCTGGGGAATGCCTATCGCGTGGGCGACGGCTTTTCCTCCACCGCAGCCGAACAGCGGGATACTCTGATGGTGGTCGAGCGTGTAGACGAAGATAATGTTTGGTACACTCTGCCAAGCGTCCCGGAGCAGGAAACGGTCAGCGTAGACCGCACCGTTTTTGAGCGTTACCTCGACACCGGCTATTTCTTCGCTGCGGAGCAGACGCACCCTGTCAAGGAGGTCACTGCTGAAAACGAACAGGAAAATATGATTTTCCGTGCGCCGTATGCCGTGGGCGATACCGTCTATCTGGACAACACGCCCTTTGAGATCACGGAGGTCGGCGCACTCAACGTGCAGCTTCGTGACCCTGCGCTCCGCTATCCCGTATTCCGCGCCGAAAGCCGCGAGAACTTTGAGCGGCTGCTGCGCAGGGATGAGAGAAACGCCGCCATAACAGATTACCTTCCCGCACGGAACAGAAACGACGACCTCCGCGACCTCCTGATGAACGGCATCCTCACGCCTGACATCCGGGACGAGGTGCGGGAGCTGTTCCGGCAGGGCGGGGGCAATGCCGCCATCGGCGCGTATCTTTCCAACGTTTTCGCCGCGTCGGATGCGGACACCATGACGCTGGAGGACGGCACCGAGGCAGATTTCATCACCTCAAGAAGCGGCTTTCAGGCGCAGGTGCATGGGGAAAAGGGCGTACACGCCCTCGGATTGTTGTGGCCGGACGCCGCTCCCGTGCTGCGCGCCGTTTTTTTGGAGGAAGCGCAGGCGCAGAGCCGGACACAGGCGCAAGCTGAACAGACCATTTCCGTTCAAGAGCCGGAAGTTTCCCAACCGGAACAGACACCACCGGAAGCAGCAAAACTGGAGCAGCCGCAGTTTACCACGGAAACCGTAGCGTTCTACCCCGGCGAGAAAAATCATCTTCCCTTTGATATTGAAATCCAGACCATCCGCACCACCGAGCCGGAGCCGCCTGCACCGCAAAAGCCGCCTGCGGAAAACTTCTGTATCACGGATGACAATTTAGGCATCGGCGGCGCAAAGGCCAAGTTCCGGGCGAATATGGCGGCAATCAATCTTCTGAAGGAGTTGGAATTTGAGGGCTTGCAGGCCAGCCCGGAACAGCAGGAAATCCTCTCCCGTTATGTGGGCTGGGGAGGTTTGGCAGATGCGTTCGATGAAAATAAGCCAAATTGGGCAGACGAATTTGCAGAGCTGTACGCCACACTTTCCCCGGAGGAATACGCCGCCGCCCGCGCCTCCACCCTCAACGCCCACTACACCAGCCCCACGGTTATCAAGGCAATCTATGAGGCTGTCGGCAGCATGGGCTTCCAGACCGGCAACATCTTGGAGCCTGCCATGGGCGTCGGGAACTTTTTTGGGCTTCTCCCGCAGGAGATGCAAGGAAGCCGCTTGTACGGTGTGGAGCTGGACAGCATCACCGGCAGAATCGCCAAGCAGCTCTATCCCAAGGCGGACATTACCGTGGCAGGCTTTGAAACCACCGACAGACGGGATTTCTTCGACCTTGCCATCGGCAACGTGCCCTTTGGACAGTACCAGGTCAACGACCGGGCTTACAACAAGCTCGGTTTTTCCATTCACGACTACTTTTTTGCCAAGACGCTCGACCAAGTTCGACCCGGCGGCGTGATTGCCTTTGTGACCTCCCGCTATACGATGGACAAACAATCTCCCGAAGTCCGTAAGTACATCGCGCAGCGGGCGGAGCTGTTGGGTGCGATCCGCCTGCCCAACAATGCGTTCAAGGCCAACGCCGGTACGGAGGTTGTGTCGGACATCCTCTTTTTACAGAAAAGAGATCGTCCTATTGACATTGAGCCGGATTGGGTGCATTTGGGTGAAAATGAGGACGGATTTGCCATCAACCGGTATTTCCTCGACAATCCCGATATGGTGCTGGGAACGCCAACATCAGAAAACACCCAGTACGGGCGGCAGGATTACACCGTCGCGCCCATCGAGGGCGCGGACCTTGCCGCGCAGCTCCATGCAGCGGTGCAGAGCATTGGCGGCGAATACAGAGCCGCCGAGCTGCCTGACCTCGGTGAGAACGAAACCATACAGGATACCATTCCCGCAGACCCCAACGTGAAGAATTACAGCTATGCCGTGGTGGACGGTGAGGTGTACTACCGGGAGAACTCCGTCATGGTCAAGCCCAACCTGAACGCCACCGCAAAGGAGCGCGTCAAGGGAATGGCAGAGCTGCGGGACTGCGTTCACCGGCTCATCGACCTTCAGATGTGGGAATCCGACGACATTTCCATACGCGCCGAGCAGCAAAGGCTCAACCGCCTCTATGACCGCTTCACCGAGAAATACGGCCTCATCAACAGCCGGGGCAACGCCCTCGCCTTTGCAGACGACAGCTCCTATTACCTGCTCTGCTCCCTTGAGATGCTGGACGATGAGGACAAGACCAAGCTCAAGGGCAAGGCGGATATGTTCACCAAGCGTACCATCCGGCAGCGGCAGTCCGTCACCAGCGTGGACACCGCCGCAGAAGCCCTCGCCCTGTCCATTGGGGAAAAAGCCCGCGTGGATATGGCGTATATGTCCCAGCTCACCGGTAAAAGTGAGGAGGACATCATCAACGAGCTGAACGGCGTCATTTTCCTCGACCCTGTTTACGGCGACTGGCAGACGGCAGATGAATACCTCTCCGGCAACGTGCGGAAAAAGCTGCGGGAGGCGGAGAACGCCGCCGTTGACAGCCCCGGCTATCTGCCCAACGTGGAGGCATTGCGCGCCGCACAGCCGAAAGACCTTGACGCTTCGGAGATCGAGGTGCGTCTCGGCGCGACGTGGATCGACAAGAAGTACATTCAGCAGTTCATGTTCGAGCTGCTGGAGCCGCCTCTGTATGCCCGCCGCTCCTTGGAGGTCAACTACTCGGAGTTCACGGCGGAGTGGAACATCTCCGGCAAGAACAGCATCCCCTACAACGACATCAACGCCCGCATGACCTACGGCACTGACTGCGCCAACGCCTATAAAATCCTTGAAGATACGCTGAACCTGCGGGACGTGCGCATCTACGACACCGTAAGGGACGCGGACGGCAAGGAAAAGCGCGTCCTTAACAGCAAGGAAACCACCCTTGCCCAGCAGAAGCAGCAGGCCATCAAGGAGGCATTCCGGGACTGGATATGGCGCGACCCCGACAGGCGGCGGGAGCTGGTGCAGCTCTACAATGAGCGCTTCAATTCCACCCGTCCCCGGGAGTATGACGGCAGGCACCTGATCTTTCCGGGCATGAATCCTGAGATCACCCTGCGGGAGCATCAGCGAAACGCCATCGCCCACGACCTCTACGGCGGCAATACGCTCCTTGCCCATGAGGTGGGCGCGGGCAAGACCTTTGAGATGATCGCCGCCGCCATGGAGGGAAAGCGCCTCGGCCTGTGCCAGAAATCCCTCTTTGCCGTGCCGAACCACCTGACGGAGCAGTGGGCCTCGGAGTTCCTGCGGCTCTACCCCTCCGCCAATATCCTTGTGGCCACCAAAAAGGACTTTGAGACACGAAACCGCAAGAAGTTCTGCGCCCGCATCGCCACCGGCGACTATGACGCCGTTATCATCGGTCACAGCCAGTTTGAGCGCATCCCCGTATCCAGAGAGCGGCAGGAACGGCTCTTGCAGGAGCAGATATGGGAGATCGAGGACGGCATTGCAGAACTCAAGGCCAGCCGCGCCGAGCGCTTTACCATCAAGGAGCTGGAGCGTACCAAGAAAAATCTGGAGGCCAAGCTGCAAAAGCTCCATGACGCCGCCCGCAAGGACGACGTTGTGACCTTTGAACAGCTCGGCGTAGACCGGCTGTATGTGGACGAGGCGCACAGCTTCAAAAACCTGTTCCTCTACACAAAAATGCGGAATGTAGCGGGGCTTTCCACCACCGACGCCCAGAAGTCCTCGGATATGCTGCTCAAATGCCGCTATATCGACGAGCTTACCCACGGCAAGGGCGTCACCTTTGCCACGGGTACGCCCATCTCAAATTCCATGACGGAATTGTATACCATGATGCGGTATTTGCAGCATGATATGCTCAAGCGCAACAGCCTGACCCACTTCGATTGCTGGGCCTCCGCCTTTGGGGAAACCACCACCGCCATCGAGCTTGCGCCGGAGGGTACGGGCTACCGGGCGCGGACCCGATTTGCCAAGTTCTTTAACCTGCCGGAGCTGATGAACCTGTTTCGGGAGGCGGCGGACATCAAGACCGCCGACCAGCTAAACCTTCCCACGCCCACCGCCGTCTACCACACCGAGGTCACACAGCCCACGGCGCTGCAACAGCAGATGGTGCAGGAGCTGTCCGAGCGCGCCGCAAAAGTTCACGCGGGGAGCGTGGACGCAAGCACCGACAATATGCTCAAGATCACCTCGGACGGGCGCAAGCTGGGGCTTGACCAGCGGGTAATCAATCCCGACCTGCCGGACGACCCGAACAGCAAGGTCAATCTGTGCGTGGACAACATCCACCGCATCTGGCAGGACGGGCAGACGGAGAAGCTGACACAGCTCGTGTTCTGCGACCTGTCTACCCCCAAGGGCAAGGCGGCTCAGAGCGGCAGGATCGCCGCGAAAGGCACAGACAACCCGGAGCTTCACGCGCTGGAGGCTGCCATTGACGCGGAAACCGGGCCGGAGAAGCCGCCCTTTACTATCTACGACGACATCCGGGAAAAGCTCGTCGCCAGAGGAATCCCCCGCGAGCAGATTGCATTCATCCATGAGGCGAATACGGAAGTCCGAAAGAAGGAGCTGTTTGCAAAGGTGCGCTCCGGTCAGGTGCGTATCCTGCTTGGTTCGACCCCGAAACTTGGTGCTGGTACAAACATTCAGGACAGACTGATCGCCCTGCATCATCTGGACTGCCCGTGGAAGCCCTCTGATCTGGAACAGCAGGAAGGACGCATTCTTCGTCAGGGAAACCGCAACCAGAAAGTGAAGATTTTCCGTTACGTCACAGAGAATACGTTCGATTCGTATATGTGGCAAATTCTGGAAAATAAACAGAAGTTCATCTCGCAGATCATGACCTCGAAATCTCCTGTTCGTGCCTGCGATGATGTGGACGATACCGCGCTGACCTATGCAGAAATCAAAGCATTGGCAACGGGAAATCCCTACATCAAGGAAAAGATGGATTTGGATATTCAGGTCAGCAAGCTGAAGCTGATGCGGGCAAACCACACCAGCCAGATTTACAGCCTGGAATCGGATATTGCACGGCGGTATCCGGCAGAAATCACGGCAGCGAAAGAGCGCATAGCAGGTCTGAAAGCTGACCTTGCAGTGGCAAAGCCGTTGCTGGAACAGGACAAGGAGAAGTTCTCCATCACGGTGGAGGACAGGGTTTATACCGACCGCAAGGAAGCAGGCTCGGCAATTCTTGCAGCCTGTGCCGCAATGAAGATCGCTAAGACAGAGGGGCAAATCGCAGATTTGGGAGGGTTTGCAATCAGTTCCCGGTTTGACGCGTTCGCCCAGACATTCAAGCTGACCATCAAGCGGCAGAGCAGTTATACGATTGAACTTGGCAGTGATCCGGCTGGCAATATCCAGCGTATTCTCAATGCGCTGGCATCTATCGAAAAGACACTGCCGCAGGTGGAGCGCAGATTGGAAACCTTACAGCAGCAGTTGGCAGAAGCAAAGGAAGAAGTGCAGCGTCCGTTCCCGCAGGAGGCGGAATTAAACGAAAAATCTGCACGGCTTGCAGAATTGAATGCCCTGCTGGATATGGACGAAAAGGGGGATGATGCGGCTCTTGGCATGGATGAGGAAGTAACGGATAGCGAACTTCCTGCGCCGAAACGTGAGATTGAGCGGAGTGCAGACAGCGTAAAACGTCCGTCGATCCTTGCACAGCTTCACGAAAAGCAGGCAGAACGCATGGCAGAGCCGAAACCGCAGAAAAAGAAAAGTCACGATATGGAACTGTAACTGAGAATGCCCCGTCAGATCTCCGAAAGGGAATCTGATGGGGCAGATTTTGTAAAGGAGGGCATGAATGGCAGATAAGCGGGCAGACCAGCTCAAAGAAATCACGGAACGGTTGGAACAGGGCGTAAAGGACATTTTTACTTCGGAAATGTATACGAAGTACCTGCTTACAATGTCGAAATTCCACAATTACAGCTTCAATAATACGCTGCTGATCGCAATGCAGCGTCCAGATGCTACGTTGGTGGCTGGGTACAATGCCTGGAAAAATAAGTTTAACCGCTATGTGAAAAAGGGTGAAAAGGGCATCCAGATCATCGCGCCTGCCCCGGTAAAGGAACGGGAAGAGAGGGAGAAAATCGACAAGGACACCGGGCTTACGGTGCTGAATGAGAGCGGGGAGCCGGAAATCGAAGTGGTGGAGAGGGTGATTCCCCGGTTCCGGGTAACAACGGTTTTCGATTATGCCCAGACAGACGGAGAACCGCTGCCTACGCTGGAAGTGAATGAACTGACTGCCCGTGTCAAGGATTATACCCTGCTGAAAGAGGCAATCGAACAGGTATCTCCTGTGCCAATTCGTTTTGGAAAAATCGAGGGCAACGCAAAAGGTTATTACAGCCACGTGGACAAAGAAATCTGTGTTCGTGCCGATATGGGTGAGAGCCAGACCATCAAGACGATGATCCATGAGGTTGCTCATGCCATGCTACATGACAGCGACCAGATGAAACAGCGCGGCGAGGAAAAAGACCAGCTTACCAAAGAAACAGAAGCGGAAAGCATTGCATTTACGGTTTGCTCGGCACTTGGCGTTGATACTTCGGACTACTCGTTCCCGTATGTAGCAAGCTGGGCAAGCGGCAAGGAACTGAAAGAATTGAAAGATTCGATGGATACGATTCGATTGACCGCTGCTGATTTTCTTGAAAAACTGGAAACGGCGGTGGCAGAAAGGAGTGTGGAGCGCATGACGGCGATGGAATATGCTGAAAAGCTGATTGCGGACAAGGAACGGGACAAAACCGTTTTTGACAACAGCCAGCGAAATCTCATTGTAAACTTTGCTTACAAGCTGGATGACCGGGCGGCAACGGAAGAACTTGCCAACAATCTGGCGGCTGCGGTTGCGGCTGAAAACACGGAAGAAATCAATCGCCTGATGTGGGAAGCAGAGGAGAAGATCGAAAGTCTGCCGGATGGCATGATCGGTCTTTCGGAAATGCACGAATATGGGTATCTGAAAGATGATGTTCTGCCGCTGACAAAGGAAGGCGCACGGGAGTGGCATCGGCTGGGCGAACGGATTTACCCGCTGTTTCAGGATGGCACGGCAGGAGATTTCGCCAGTCAGGAAGAGATCGAACAGCATGATGGCATTTTCGGAATCAAGGCTGACGCATGGAGTGCAATTTTGCTGGAAAAGAACGAAGAGTATCTTGAAGATGAGTATTCCCGCCCGGATGCCGCACTGACGGTGATAAGTCGGGAGCAGGCTCTGCGGCTGTTTGATGAGGGCAAGCAGATTTATCTTATCCGTATCAGCCCGTGGCCAGTTCTTGTCACAGGGCGTGAAGAAATCGAACGTGGAAGTGACTATTTCCAGATTGCTAAGGAAGATTTGGAAAAGGACAAGCAGAAAACAATGGAAAACGGCGAGAAAGCACCCGTTGAAAAGCTGGCAGTAGACCTTGACGATTTTGCCTTTGACTTCGATTTCTACCACTATAAGGACAGCGTAGAGGATCGGGAACAGGCAGTTGAAGCACTGAAAGAACAGATTCAGGCTGGGGATATTCAGTCGATTAGGGAATGGCTGCAAGTTGCAGTGGAGGAATCAGAGGGAGAGTCCGCAGAAAAGGCGGCAGAGCTGATAACCCGGCTGGATGCGTTGGTCAAGGAGCAGAAGCTGCTTTCCGGCAGTGAAAAGCAGTTTGGCATCTACCAGATCACTGCTCGTGACCCGGAACACGACTATCGCTTTATGAATCTGGACTTTGTAAAACGGCATGGGATGGAAGTGAACCGTGCAGACTATGAGCTGGTCTATACCGAGCCTCTTACGGAAAAAGATACACTTGAAGCTATTTACGAACGTTTCAATATCCAGCGTCCAACGGATTTTACCGGGCATTCGCTTTCCGTCAGTGATGTTGTGGTGCTGAACGATGGCAAGTCGATCAAAGCCTGCTATGTGGACAGCATCGGCTTTGCAGAGTTGCCGGATTTTTTCAAGGAAAGAAAGATGGATTTGAAGAAAGAAACGATTCTGGATGAACAGTTGCAGGAAATTGAAATCTTTGATAAGCCCGGTCTTTTCAGCAACAGCAGACTGCGGGATGAGGATGTGCCGGATGGATTGTACCGCTATGACCTGCGCGGGTCGGACTATGATCCGGGGCAGCCGATTCTGGTGGAGAAAACGGTGATCGTAAACCATGCGGCATCCGTCCTGATGGCAGAGGAACTTGACCTTGGTACAGACGGTCGGCTGGAACTGGGCGAAGAAGGTCTGAACTTTACGGGTGGATTGCTGACCGTCCGGGAGTTTATGAAAGAGCAGGAAGAGAAAAACAATGGACTGCTCCACGGCGATTCCGACAATATCACGGTTGAGGGTCACGTTGGCACATGGTATGTGGTAGACGAAACGGAGGTCGGCGGCGAAAAGTTCTTCCTGCTGGAGCACGAGGAATACGGGGATGAAGCTGCCTGCGTTGCGGTCAATGAACAGGGAAAACTTGTGGCAGAAGATTTGTGGAACGGCTTTGACGAGGACTTCCAAGATGCCGTAAAGGAGTATTTTGCAGAAAAGAATCCGGCATCCCAAAAAGAAGAACAGGCTGTTCCTGTGGTGGAGAAAAGCCGCACGGATGATTCGGACGTTCCGGTCTATTACGAATCTTTCGGCTATGCAGCAGAGAATGGCGAAGTGGATTTGTACCGCATTTCCAGACAGCTCAATGAAGAGTGCAGAAACGCCATTGAAGAAGCGATTGCAGACAACTTCGACGGAATGAACCTTGCAGATGATGCTACGAAGTCCGTCGTTGAACAGTTTGGCATGGAGCGCATGGGCTATATTCTGGCGTACACGCTGAATTATAACAACCATGACGGACGCTATTCACACAGTAATAAGGAATGGGCAGACACCACCTGCAAGGGAGAACGGGGCAGCAATATCCGCACCGACTGGATCGTGCGCAGTCACCCGACTGTGCTGAACGGGTTTGTGGATATGTACCGTAAAGAACTTGCGGCTGAACAGCAGCGGGAGCCAGAAAAACCGTTTGTCCAGCAGTTCTATGTTGTGACAGATTTGCAGACCAATCCGATGAAAATTGAGAAGTTCGGGAATCTCGATGATGCAATGTCCTGCTATCAGCAGGTTCCGAATTTTCATCTGAAAGCCCTTGGCGTAGAGAAAACGCCTGACCCACTTCCGGGCAGTCTGGACATTGTGCAGTGTAAGAACGGTATTGACACGATCGTAGAGGACTACAAGAAAGTTCCGGGCTGGGATAATCCATACATCCAGAACCATGTGGTCGCACTGGTGGCAGAAGCGTTGAAAGTGCAGGATGTGGCGGTAGCCTATGAAATTAACGATGGCTATTTTTACATCCAGACCAGCGAGGATGGCTACGACTATACCTTATATAATAAGGACTTCACGGTAATGGACGGCGGTATCATCGAAGTGGATGGATATAGACCCGTGCAGGAAATGATGGAAGAAGTTCTGGCAGAACACGGACACAGCGTTTCTGAGTGTGGTGTGATTAGTACTGCGTATCTTCAGGAACAGTCATACCGCGCAGAAACACAGCGGGCAGAAGCAATGAAAGAAAAGCTGGCAGCAGAGAAGCCTGCGCCGAAAGCGAACATCAGCTTTTATGTGGCAGAGTGTGCAGAGTTTCCGGTGATGGGAGAGTTCCATGACAATCTGACATTGGAGCAGGCATTGGAAATCTACGATAAGATTCCGGCAGAGCGGATGAACGGAATCAAGAGCATTGGCTTTTCTCTTGAAGATGGAAGCATCTATTCGGGAATGTTTGACCTGATGGTAGGCGGAGAAGTGCAGGCAGAGGTTGTCAACCATATCCAGCATTACCGGGAAAGCCCGCTGGTGCAGAAAGCAATTTCGGATATGAAAACGCTTTTGGAAAAGCGGCAGGCAAGCAAGGAGTTGGAAGAACGCCCCAACACCCGGCAGTCTGTTCGTGAAGCGTTGAAGAATCGCAAAAAGGCGCAGGAGCAGCAGCCTCATCAGGAACAGGCAAAACCGAAGAAGGCAAAGAAGAAAGGAGAAATAGAACTGTGAGCAAGATGAAGTTTAATGCAGATGAGATGATGGTTATGGCAATGTTTGAGCAGCCGACACGGACGGAAACCATGAGATATATCGAGGAAGTTGTTCCGTTTGTGGAGGATGATGCCGAAGTCTTTCCTTTGGTAGCATCTACCATGAAAAAGATGCGCTCTATTTCAGACATGGAATTTTCAGAGCTTGACCTTAAACCGTATCTTCAGGATGTGGTGGCAAAATGAATATCAATCAGTATGCGGTCTATCAGCTGAAAGATAGTGCAGAACTTGCTGCGTATCGGTCACGTTCATATCAGTATTTGACGGAACATCATTTTCAGGTGATCGTACAAAATTATCAGCAGGCGTATTTTACAAAGTTGTTTACATCGGACACACCAGAGATGATTCGGAAACGGTTGGAAGAGCATCGACCGAAGAATTTCCGTGGCCGTCCATTTGGTGTCGGTGATGTGATTGTCATAAACCAACAGGGAGAAATCACGGCGTATTTTGTGGATAAGGACTCCCTTGTTGTGGTTGCTGGCTTTATCCGCAATAGTAGTTCTGGCATTCTGGTTACACTTGACACGAAAAATCTTTTTATAGATGGATGTGCTGGAACGTGGATGGCAACCGAAGAATGCGTGGTAGAAAGCCAGCACTTTTTTCTGATGCAGCATGAAGTCTATAAGGAAAAAGCACCGAACGTGATTGTAGATGCTTCTGGCAAACTGGTTTCCACTGAAATCCGAAAAGGGTTGGATGAGGATGCCAGAAAAAAGATTCTGGATTATCTGCATCCACCGCTGATGGAAAAGCCGATGAACCAGAAGCCGTCACTACACCAGATGGAACATTATCAGAAGTTCTATGAGAACGGGGAATATGTTCGGGCCGTAGAATCAACTACGGAACAGAACTACAATATGATTGATGGCTGTGCCAACAATCTCCCTAAGCCCCGCATAATCAACGGACGGGAATCCGTTCTTGATAAATTGCGAATCAGGCAGATGGCACGGGAAAAGCAAAAGAGTAGCCAAGAGCAGTCGGCTGATATGGAACGGAACAGGAAGTGATCTGTTGTTGCCCGGATGCAGAGGGTTCCTTGCAAACAGGTGTTGGAAGAAATATTTCAGGATCGCTTTGTGGAATTACAAAATGGTTTCTTGAAATACAGGGACGCTTAAAGACTGAAAATAGTGTAAGAGCCACCATAGGCTTACCCAACAAAAGGGTAGCGTATGGTGGCTCTTTTTTGCTTAAAGGGTCTGTTCTGTTCGCTGAGTGTGATCTCGAATGTGGTGCTGCCCCAAGATGTTGTCAACATTGGCGCAGGCTGTTCGTAATTCTTTCTGATAATCTTTATAATAGGTATAGGTGTCGTACTGAGCCGCTTTCAAGGCAAGCAACCGTTCTTTTTCAAGCTTCAAATCTTTCATCTTCGGAAGTGAGTCGTCTGGATTTTGTGCTTTCAGAATCTGGACGGCTTTTTCATGCTTCTCAATTTCATCGGCATGATCCTTGCGAAATTTTCCTTTGAAGCGAGCTTTCAAAAATTCATTGTAGGTGGATTTTGTGGAAAGATACTGACCCAGATAGTGGATTTGCTCATTCACAGATTTGATTTGTGTTTCGGTGTCCTTTGTCTTTTGCCGTGCATCGTGCATCTGTAATGTGATGCTATCGTAGGTTGTCTGTAAATTTTCTCTGGTATCGAATCCGTTTTCCTGAATGTAAGCTACGGTCTTTGCCATCTGCTGAAGATTGGAAATTTTGACTTTTTGAGCATAAGCTCTGCTCTGTTGAGCCTTAATACAGTTCTGCAAGTCCACAACAAGACGCAGATCAGAGCGAATGAAGAGAATGGCAATCGGGTCTGCATGGTAATCGGGCATGGTCTGTCGTTGCTTTTCTTCTTGCTCAGCAGCAAGTGCATTGGCTTCAAAAAGATTGAGCAAATAATCTTTATCAAAATTTGTGCCTAAAGAGCGACCAGAAATGTACTTCTCTCGCTCTGGATGCAGATAGCTATATCTTCCCCGATTTTCTTTCACATGAATCTTATACTTTTCAAATAACTGGCTTTGAAAATCTTCAAACGAAATTGCGGAGGAAGAAATCTCTGAAACGGCATTCCGAACAAACTGCTTACGAGTCTGAAATGTTGTTTCCATTGGATTCATGCCATCAGCAATGATCTGTTCGTTTATATCTTCCAGTTCTTTCTGCCCTCGCTTTTGCAACCAGTATTCAGCTTCAGTGATTTTACTTTGAGCAGGAGAGAGAAGATCGACCTGATACAGATTTTCACGTTGACATAGATTCATAAGTTCTTGCTGTAAATATTTTAGATAATCTTTTGTCAGATGATGCTTATATCCTGCCTTGCAGTCAATGCTGCGTGTGGTGTATGACTGTGGCTCTATGTCCAGTTTCCGTAAGCTGTTGATTATGATATGAACATGGATGTTGCCACTGCCATTATGTCCATCCGTGTGAGTACAGACCAATGCTTGATGGCCGGGAAGATGATTCTTCACAAATTCAAGTCCCAGGATTTGTGCTTTCTCGCCAGTAAGATGGTGTTCGTCTTTATCGCGCGGATCAAAACTGATGATATAGTGATGGGACTTAACTTCATCGTATCGGTAGTTTTTTCGATACTGGTCATTGAGCATTTCGCATTCAAGATCAAAGGTGTCGGGATTGCAGTTTACTCCATTCATGTGAAATTCGCTGCGGAGCATCATGCTCCCGTTTTCATCAAGGAGCGGTTTTAAGTGTCGTTCATCATGCTGATATTTCAAATAGCAGACTGCCGCACTGTAATCAGCGTTTTTTATTGCGATGTGTTTTAACACGGCCATGATAGGTTCCCCCTAATTTGATTGCTTCCTGCCGAAGCTGCCATAATGCAGTGAGATGGCGGTTGATCTCGTCCTGCATTGACTTGGAATAGAAACCGCCAGAGTGGAAGTATTGGGCAATCTGATTTAGGTTGTTGCCGATGGCAGAATACTCAGCAATCAGTTTTTGAAGTTCGGGAAGTTCGGCAGTGATATTGTAGTGGACTTCTATGTGTTCGTCCAGCGCACTCTTCCTGACATAAACAGCAACCGGATAGCCTGCCTGTTCAGCAGAAATGGAAATAGAAGCATACTCTGCATCTGTAAAACGTACCATTACGTTATTTGTTCTTTTTATCTGCTCGCACTTTTTTCTTCTGCCCATAGATAGAAACTCCCTTCAAATTTATTTGCGAAGCAAATCCCGACAAGCCGTAGGCGGTCGGCTGCGACCACTTTAGTGGAAGCCAGATAGCCAAAATCAGAGATTTTGTGCGTACCGAGGGAATGGGGAAGCGGAATCCCCATCAAGATTGCCGGTAACGAAAAATCACGAAAGTGAATTTTGAGTTACTCCAGGCGAATCTTGCCCTACTTACGGTGAAGCCGTTGCCTTACGCATTTTTCGGGTTCTTCTATCTTTAGAATCGGGCAGAGCGTGTTTCGCAAGGTGTTTTTGAAAAAAGACAAAAAATTTTTTGAAATACCTTGCGAAATGGCCTTTCTCCAATTCTATAAGTGAAAGAGGCTGACACACCACCCAAAAAACAGAAAGGAATGAGTGAATGACCGAAACAACTGCACGAACCTATCACACCATGGAAAGCCTGCGCCAGATGGCACAGACCGATCTTCGTAATGTGAACCGCAAGGAACTGGTAGACATCAACGAAGTGGAAATTAGAAAAGACTTGTCGCAGCGGGAGCGGATGGTCGATTTCATTTCGCAGATCAAGAACCCTTATTGCTATCTCGACAAGGGCATGGTAGTGAAGATCAGCTTTGCGGGAGAGAACCGATTAGAGGACACACTGAAAAAATGCGCACGGACACATCGGAGATAAAAAAGAAGAAAGCAGAAGAAAATTTGCACTTTAGCACATTAAAGCGTTGACAT
>OGFF01001124.1_pt1 | contig 30767 bp, 30 predicted proteins | sample 1570751 | NCBI WGS metagenome assembly OGFF01 (sample SAMEA2581951, study PRJEB24529) | metagenome | biome: Human gut stool | place: China | collected 2011 | reverse complement strand
TGTATTTTGGTATTCACTGGCCTGCGCACGGAACCGGGGCATACCTGTCCCCAAGTTTTCACCTCCGCCCTTCATCTGCTCCGCCCTGATACTGCTCTGACCTGAATACAAGGTTATTTTACAGGAGCTGAGCGCAGAAAGAAACTTGAAGTACTCGCAACACACGCTCTATGGAAAGAATACAGGCGTTTCGCCATCTCGGCTTGTGTAGTGCCACACACGGAACGGCCTTGGCGATACTTCGACCGCCCACGGACTTTCGTCCGTCTGAATAAGGCTGTTCCACATCCGGCAAAACTCCGCCGCGTCCGAGTACGAGGAAAACAATCCGTATTTGTTCAGCTTCTGCGCATATTCCTCGCTTATAGGATTTCCCGCCTGTATGGCGGATTCTCCGATGTCTCCCGCAACGTCAAAGCCGAGAAAATCGCATTCCGGGACAGGTTCGTTCATCTGATCCGTGAAGAGAATCAGTTCATGGCGGGTATTGCTGTAACGATTCAGCTCGGCGCATAATTTGCACAGGATCTGGAACATGCCCCAGCGATAAACGCGCCCGCCCGCAATGCGCCATGCGACGTATTGCTCAAAGTCATTGAACAGATCGTCCCAATCCTGACCGCTTTTTATTTTAGGAATGATCAGAGTCCTTGAAATACCTCGATAACGTCCATAAACAGGAAGCACATTCATGTACATTCCGGTTCCCCTCCAAATGCTTTTGAATGAATTTTACAAAATTGTGTGCGCGGTCAGGCCGCGCGCCTGTGCCCGCCAGCCCGGAGTATTCCGGGCCGGCGGGTGCGATTTACTTTTGCTGTCAGTTGCGTATTTAGAAGCTGACACAGTCAATGGGTCAACGCTATGCTGCGGGTGCAGCGCTTAGAGACAGAAATTAAAGCGCTTCGGTGGGATGTCCTTGAATTGGGCCTGTAAGCTCAGGGCAATGCGGCTGGGAACGATGCTGAGGAGCCGCTCATAGTTTTTCTTGTTGTAGCGTATTTTGATCATCCCCGGGCCGACGCGGACGTTGTTGATCTGGCAAAGCTCCGCATCCCGCAGACGACGGTTGCTCAGGACCATGTAATACATGGGCAGACCATAGTATGGATAGAAGGCTTTGTTCACATAGGGATACTCCTTGTATGTGTGCACTTCCGTTTTCCGAAATGCCTGTCGGTATTCGACTCCGTCTTTTGTAAAGACCATATGGGCATTGCAGCCGGAATATAGAAATGCTATCGGTACAGAAAGCGCTAATAGTAAGGCAACAAGCGCTACGAAGAAGCCCTCTTTCGTCACCAACTCCCTAAAGCCATTGGTGACCCAAGCCATTATGGAAAATGTAGGAACAATGAGTATCACGCTGAGAATAATTGCACTGATAAAAAGCGTTTTGTTATAGTAGATGGTAACCTTTTCCCGCTTCATTTCCGTTTCCTCCCGTTCTGCTGTGCATTCCACATTTGAGACAATGCCTGTGTTGAAAGAACTACTTATCGGACGAATTCGGGCGAAGTTTTGTTCCGGATTTTGTAAAATTTTACACCGGCTCTTCCGGCGGCATCGGGCCATCCCATCTTTCGACCGTCCGGCTTCATTTTTCCATGTGCCGTCCGGCCGTCAAAGTCCGATTTCGCGCATGAAGCTGTCGTAGGCCTCCACCTGTGCCCTGTCCGTTTTTGTGACCTGCTTCATCTGGCGCAGCTGCGCCGGGATCAGGCGCAGATTGGCAAACGGCCGCACGATCCACGCGACCGGAAGCAGCCAGCGCCTTCCCTTCAAAAAGGTGTAGCGCGTCTCGATCTCTGCCGCCGGAGGAAAGAGCATCCGCCGCAGCACACGGCCTCTCGACGGCACAGCCTCCTGCTCGTTGCGCAGCTCGATCACGGCGTGGTCGCGGGAGAGGCCGAACAGGTCGGCGTCCAGCGTATAGTCCAGCAGCTTTTCCAGCGCCGCGTGATCCGGCTCCGGCAGCGGACAGACCGTCTCCGTCCCGAACCAGACGCGGCAGGCGTTCATCACCGTATGGAAAAAGGCCGTCATATGCAGCGCGGAGAATTCCTCCGTGATCACGGCCCAATCCAGCCGCGCGTCCTCCTGCTTCACAAACAGCGCCGCGTCCAGATACATCCGCAGTCCCGCACCGCCGCTGTAAAGATGCTTCGCCAGATGACAGACGGTGTAGATAAAGTGGAACTCCGGCGCAGGGCGGTATCGAAGCCCGTCGTCCCGCTCGGCATACTGCCACGCGCGGCCAAAATACGCCGGCAGATCAGTGCGGCCGTCCAGATTTCCGTCCATCAGATTGGTATGAATTTCATAATACTCCGTATCCCGGACGTAGGAATAGGTCGGCTCCCAGTCGTGCTCCACCGCATATCCGAGCGAGCACATCAGCGCATGCGCCTTCGCGCGGTCCTCCGGATGAATGAGGAGGTCGATATCGCCGAAGGTGCGCAGCCCGGAGACCGGATAAAGCCTGCGCAGATAATAGCCCTTGACCGGCATATGGGCGATGCCTTGCTCTGTAAAGCGCTTCGACAGGGCCTCGAAGTCCACGCAGCGGTTGAGATTGCCCGCCACCGCGCTGTAGAGAAGTCCGTCCAGACGGCGGCAGACATCCGCGTCGTCAAACAGCCTCCAGCGCTTGTTCTCATACGCCAGCACCGGGAGCAGGCTCTGCTCCGCAGCCGTTTTCCAGAGCGCCGGGATGTCCCACGGCGCGGTGCTCTCCGGCGGAGTGTCCTGTATCAAGCTGCGCAGCAGCAGAGGAAATTGTGTATCAGACATAGCTTTGCCTTTCAGGTCAGTTCTGTGGAACAAGGTCGATCACGACGATCTCCGGCAGATTATTGACACGCGGAAGCAGCCCATGCCCGGCAAGGCCGGAGGTAATGACCATCTGCATATGCGTGCCAAGCTGGAAATAGCCGCGGTCGTATTTCGGAAACAGCCCCTGCATGGGCGCGTACAGCCCGCCGATGAACGGCAGGCGGACAAGACCGCCGTGAGTATGGCCGCTGAGCACAAGATCAACGTCCCAGAGGGTATACGCGCCGTTGAAAATAAACGTGTCCGGCATGTGTGCCAGACATATTTTCGGAAGCTCCGTGTTTTCAAACGCCTTCAGGAACACATATTCCTGCGAGGAGGTAAATTCCTCCTCCGTGCGTCCAAAGGCAAAGCCATAGCCCATCGTCCCGCCGATGCGCAGCGGCTGACCGGCGAGCGTCACGTCCGCATAGCTGTCATTGACCACGACTGCGCCGATCTGAGCGATCCGGTCAAGCAGCGTCTCATCCGTTTTCAGGTATACCTGCTCGTGGTTTCCCATGGAAAAAAACACCGGCGCGATCTTGAGCAGTCTTTCCGTCAGCGCCAGAAGCGACTGTACATCCGCTTCATCCGCCTTTTTGTCCAGCATATCACCTACGAGAAAAATTACGTCCGGCGCCTGCGCCTCGATCTTTTCAAGAAGCCGCGCATTGTCCTTTCCAAAAGCTTTTCCATGCAGGTCGGAGATCACGACGAGGCGGACGGGCGTCTCCATGCCATCCAACGCGACGGTATACGGCTGTATATGGATCACCGTGCCGCAGATCACAGCAGAGATCAGGAGCACAAGCGCGAGTACTCCCGTCAGGAAAAATATGACTTTCCAAATTTTCTTTTTCACGGACGTTCCAGTTCCTCATAGAGTCTCTGCATGACGTGCGCATTGCGCGACTCAAAGTCAATGCCTGCCGTGCCCTCCCGGATCCGGTCATACAGCGCCTTGTCACGCAGGAGCCGCCGGACGCCGTCTTCAATGGCTTCTGCGGAGATATCGCAGAGCAGGCCGGTCTCTTCGTCGCGGATCAGCTCTGTCCCGCCGTCCGTTTTGGTGGAGAGCACGGGAACACCGAGCGTCTGTGCCTCCGTGATCGTCAGCCCGAAGGCTTCGATACGGCTCGACTGCACGAACAGATCGGCCTGCCGGAGAATGGGATAGGGATTGCTCTGCGCACCAAGCAAATGCATATGCTCTGCCGCCCGCGCCGCGCAGATCTGCTTCTCCAGCGAAGCATGTTCCGGCCCTTCGCCGACAATGTACCATTGCAGTTGCGTATAGCCCTGCCGCACCAGCTCTGCGCAGGCCTTGAGCGCCAGATCAAAGCCCTTGTCGGCTACCAGCCGCCCGCAGGAGACGACCCGGAAGGAATTCTGATCCAGCATGCAGGCCGGTTCCGCAGCGCCGTTTTTCCGGATCATTCGTGTGTCCACCAGATTGTGCAGCGGCTCGATCTTCTCCCGGTACTGTGGAAGATAGTCCTTCAGCTTCCTTGTCATATTTTCGCTGACAGCAAAAAGGCGGCTGCATTTCCGATAGCCCTGCCAGTCGTGATAGACTCGCTCGAGATCGCTGTAGTGATAAAAGCAGAGATACCGCGGAGCCGATACAAGCTTAGCGCCGACGCCGCAGGCCTTGGAGCTGAACAGCACGACCGCATCGTATTCCTTCTCGGGCAGATTGCGCCGGATATAACTGCTGTAAAGCCGCTCCTCCGCATCCCGAAAGAAAAGCTGGAGCACTCTCCATCCAGCTCTCCGCAGGGAGGACGCCTGCATCGGCTCCTCCAGCAGATTGAACAGCCTCTTATAGCGGTATGCGCTTTCAAATGTGACCGGATGCTGCCGGTCGGCAAAGATCAGTCGGCACTGCTTCGGGACGCGGTCTGCAAGCTCCTGCTGATCGGCGAGGATCAGGCAGGTCACATCATACCGCTCGTAATCCATTCTGGAAAGCATACTGGTCAGCGCCGTTTCAATACCGCCCTTCCAAAGGGCGACGTGAATGAAGAGAATTTTCTTTTTCATTTTTCAAACCCGCTCTTTTCCGGCAGAATGGCTTCAAACGCGCCGCGCAGCCGCGCGGCCAGCCGCTCATGATCTACATCCGCGCTCGGATCGTTGATGCAGAGCATATCGTGGCTCTGCACCCGGATGATGCCGCACAGCTCATCGATCGTGCTTTCGTCGGCGCAAGAAACGACATTATCCGTGTTGAACGGCGCGAATTGACCGCTGGCGATCTGCCACCAGAGACATACCCACTGGTTGACATCCTCCGCGCTGCGGAAGCGGTGCGCCGTGGTGCGTGCCAGAAGCTCCGGCTCCGCATTCCAGACCTCCTCAAAGGTGCGTTTCCGGTAGGCAGCCGGAGCGTGAAGATTCCGGAAGCCGGTAAAATAGTTCGGAAACAGCTTCTCAATGGCCTTTGTTCGAATGTTGTCCTGCCAGCGGTAGGCGCGGTCGGCATATTTTCTGCCGAACTGCCGCACCTGCGTACGCTTGTCAAAGTGCGCGTTGATCACGCCGAGATCGTTGACCGCTGCATGCTGCCAGATGCCGATCTCGCCGACCAGCTCAATGGGGCATTCTCCGCCGTAGGTACAGGGCAGCCCATCCCGGAAAAACGCTGTTTCCGGCATGGGTCTGAGAATATAGGTATCGTCATTCAAATAGACAAAATGCTCCGCAAGCCCCGGGATCCGGTGAATGCTCATCTCGATGGCATGGGAGCTGAATGTCGGCAGAGCTTCGGCAGGCAGGAAATCCGTATGCTTCACATGGTGCAGCTTCGGATGCGCCAGATTCAGGAACGCCGGAACGTGCCCGCAGGTGACAAAATGGATCTTCCGCACCCATGGCGCGAACTTCTCCACCGCGCGGAACCAATAGGGCATCAGGCCCCAGTCCCGGAAGCGGTTGACGGAATTGCTTTCGTCCAGCGTCCTTCCCTGGTATTTTGCCTTTTCCGCCTGCCAGACAGGGTCGTTTCCGTCCACCCACAAAACGACAAGATCAATATCCATACATACTCCTTATGTAATAATGGGGCCGAGCTTTGGGATCTTCCGAAGCAGCCACGAAAGTCCGAGTGAGAGCAGCACCGCAGCTGCCGTTACCACCGGCACGCCGAGGACCGGCGGGATCCCCAGCGGGTCCAGTCCAAGCCATGCAACGAGCCACAGAAAAAGGGGATGCGCCAGATAGATCCCGAAGCTGTACCGGGAAAGCGCCGAGAGCAGCGCGGCCCCCGGCTTTTCTGTCCTGATCCGCCTGCCCAGCTGCTGGAGGAGCAGGTAGACGGCGGCACTCTGTGCCGCAACATTCCACGTCAGATACTCCGCCAGCGTTTCATCGGCGCTTCCGGCTGTCCTCGATGCATAGACGACCGCTGCCGTGGAGAACACGGTACCCACAAGGCCGATCAGATAGCAGGCAAGTCTTTTCCTGCGCGTCAGCATGTGCTCCTTCCAATACCAGCCCAGCAAATAGTACCCCGTAAAGCCGAGCGGATAGAAAAGCTTCATTTTATCCAACGCAGTCGTAATAAATACGCCGATCCTCGGGAGCTTCGCCAGCGCCGGAAGCAGCAGCTGAAACACGAGCCACAGCAGCAAAAAATAGCGGCACTTCTTTTCATCCGCCGCGATCGGGCGCAGCAGCGGCGTCGCCAGATAAAGGCCCACGATGGCAAAGAGGAACCACATATGATATTCGCCTGTAAAAAACTCTATGACGATCCATTTCCAGTCCTCGGCCAGGTCATCTGTCCGGACAACATTGACAGCCGTGTATACGCATGACCAGAAAAGGAACGCCAGAAGCAGTCTTGGGATCTTCCGGGTAAACAGCGCGCGGGGATCGTTCTGACGCGCCGGATCCAGATTGAACCGGCCGGAGATCATAAAAAAGAGCGGAACGCAGAATTTGCACGGAACATCCCACAGAGTCAAAACGAGCCAATCTGCCGACTGCACATCGATGGCCTGCCACCGCTGCGCGCAGGTATGGATCATAACGACGGCCAGCGCCGCCACGGCGCGCATCAGATCATATTCATATTCTCTTCCCGGTCTCTTCGGAAGCTCTGTCATGTGGTCGCATCCTTTCCCTTCCGGCCTGCCTGGAGCAGTCCGAAAGCATATTTTGCGGTTTTCATTTCACACAGCGAATCCGCCGCAAGGAACAGCGGGATAATGACCGCACAGGCGATCACGCCATAGAGGATGACCGTCCACAGGCTCTCCATTGGCGGCAGGATCCGCTTCACCAGAAACGTGACCGCAAAAAACAGCCCCAGATTTATCAGCCAGCGCTTGTAGGTGATCCATGGGCTTCGCCGGAGCAGACGGTTGGCGTAAATAATCATATCGTTGGCCCGATACAGCAATGCCGCAATAGTCCCAAGCAGCGCACCATAGATGCCGATGTAGTGAATAGCTACTATGGAGACAATAATATTCATGGCAGATTCCAGAATCGCGCGGCCCTTCGTCTGCTGAAAGTGCTCCGCAAAATCGATGATCAGCCCGGACGACGCCCGTCCGTTGGAGAGCAGATACACCGTCGTAAAGAGCACCGGCAGATAAGGATCGACATAGCTGATATCCGTGACGCCGGATGTGTAGATGCGGATAAACGGCAGAATGAACAGATTGAGGATACAGATAAAAGAGAACGTGAGCGACATGTTGTAGACCTCGTACACGTCATGCAGCCTTTTGAATTTCTCCTTGTCCGCGTGAAAGATCTGTCCAAGTGCATAGGAATAGGAGTAAGAAATAATATTCAGGATGCTTTTGATGATCGTATAGAAGGTCGTATACATGGAGTAGACGCTGACGACCTTGAGGTCCGCCATCACCGTCAGCAGCAGGATATCCGTGTTGTCAAAGATCATACCCGTGATCTGGTGCAGCAGGACATAATTGCGCTGAGAAATGGCGTCGTAATCCGGCTCGACCTTCAAATCGAGCCACTTGTAGTCCCGGCGGATGTAGCGCACGACGAGCAGCATCTGCAGGAACGAGAAGAACAGGTACATTCCCTGGATCGGCACGACGCCGAAGCCCCAGACCAGCAGCAGGATCTTGCAGACGGATGTCAGGATCGTTGCAGCCGTGCTGATATTGGTAAGGATGTACCCTTTCCCCTCCGCGCCCATAAGAACTCTGTATTTTCCCTGAACAAAATAGCTCAGAACACTGGACGCGCCGCTGAGAACGATGACCGAGAAAACCAGCGTCGCCGGGAGCGATGTTTTGACAAACAGGCAGTAAACTGCCGCAAACACCAGCACGGCGGCGGCATAGATGTAGCCGGTACGGCGGTAAAACTTGTTGGTCGCCGCCATGATGCGGTTGATCTCGTTTTTGTCGTCACTGGCCAGCGGCTTGTAAAGCGCCTGATTGGTCGCCTTGCCGACGCCCGCCTCCAGCAGCGACAGATAGGTAAATACCGTCGAGATGGAGTGCAGCAGGCCGTTCGTCTCCGAGCCGAGGTTAATCAGCACAAGCCGCGGAACGATAATGCTGATGCCCATGGTGATGACCTGCGACAAAATGCCGTATAGAATGTTGTTGAGTCCGCGTTTTGTGTTCATTTTTCAGTTCCTTGCTTTGCAGTCTGTGCAGCTTTTTATGTCACAAGCTTTTCAATATAAGATGCCGTAGCGTTTTCCCTACTTATGATTCGTGCAGGATTTCCCAGCACAATGGAATGGTCAGGCACGTCAAAATTTACATAGCTCAAAGGCGCAATCAAAACGTCGCTTCCTATGTTGATATTTCCAACGAGCACTGCGTTTGTTCCAATCCACACACGATCCCCAATCGTCGGACATCCCTTCCGCTTTCCGCGGTTTTCCTGACCGATCGTCACGCCAGTGGCAATGTTCACGTTTTTCCCAAGGACTGCATCGGGATTTATAATGATCCTGCCGCAATGCCCAATGTAAAAGCCCGGGCCAATCTTTGTGCTTCCTGGGATCTGGATCTGCGTTTTTTTGCTCAGGCACATCAGACAATACGCATTCCATTTTTTACAAAATACATTTGGCGCCGACTGGTAGCTCCTGAGGCGTTTGATGTAACGCAATTCCGGTGGAAGCAGCAGCCATTGCCGCAGGCTCACGTTACCTTCATAATAACGGAACAAATCTGACTGATACACCTCGTCTGTTTGCCGCGTGTACATGGATTTGAGCCGGACGCCAAGCCTATACCGCATCCGCCTCCACCGATTTTTCAGAAATACACACATCGCATTCGTCCCAACTGGGACAGACGCATAGCAACCCGCCATATGTGTTTTCAAGAGCATTTGCGTTTCCTGAAATGAGGCCAGATGTAGCCTCTGCTCCATCAGCATTTTATAAAGGGACTCCATGATTGCATCTGCCTGCGGTATTTCTGCTTGATCGAGCGCTGCTCTAAATGGTAAAAGGTATTTCGGAAGCGCAGAAATCTTTTTTAGTCGTCTATATGCATTCTTCCAGCCGTCTTCCTGCCGGTAACGGTAGATCGCCTCCGGCAGCGAATAAATGCTCCTGCAAAATGGAAGCAGTTCCAGCACAAATAGGAAGTCCTCCATGAGGATCATGTCCTCATGGAAACGCACACCGGAGCTGACAACCAGTTCCCGGCGGTAGAGCTTATTCCATACAGGCGTTAAGGCATTGCAGCTGTAGAATTCCTGAAATTGCATCTTCAACTGCTCTATGGCCAATGTTCCTTCACAAGGCGGCGTCAGTTTCTTCCGACGGTAGATCTTGCCTCTGTAATAATAGTCAAAGCTCATGCCGAAGATCAGCATGTCCGGCTGCTGCTGAGCAGCAACGCTTACGGCATGTGTGAGCAAGCACGGATCTACGGTATCGTCAGAATCCACAAACCAGAGATAGTCTCCCCGCGCCTCATCGACGCCACGGTTCCGCGCTGCGGAAACGCCGGCATTCGGCTGATGGATGCAGCGAAGCTCCGGGTATTTTTCACAAAGCACGTCGCAAAGCGCACCGGTGCCATCTGTGGAGCCGTCGTCAATAAGCAGAAGCTCATAATTGGAGAGTCCGGATGCCCGGATACTGTTTACTGTGTTTTCCAGCGTTTTCACGCAGTTGTAGCAGGGGACGATCACACTGAAATTCATTCCGCAGGTACCTCCCAGCAAAAACGGTAGTTCAAATAATCATCCACCTCATACGAAATGGTTACGCTCAAAATGGTGCGATAATAATACAGGCATGCCAGCAGCACCACACAACACAGCGCAGCTGTCCGCTGCCTTGCCGTCAGCGCCAGACGGCGGGTCGGATACGCACTCTGCAATAATTCGTCCTTCTCCGGATAGAACATCATCGGCAGATAGAGAATCAAAAACTGGAAATAATAGTCCGTCAAGCGCGAGAAAATGTTGTCAAAACCTGAAAACATTTGTATAATTGCGGCTGCCAGCATCAAATTCAGCAGCTTTGTAAAGTTTTTTCCTGAAAAGCCGCGAAATACCACTCCAGCAATCAGCAGCGCTACAATCATTAAAAAGCGTCCGCCAAGCTGGGTATTATTGGCGTAATCTGTCTCATCATAGTAGAAACTGCTGATAAATGTTACAATTTGATTACGGAACACAAAAATCAGTGCCGCACAGACTGTGTAAGCCAGCAACTTCTGTATGTTCAGCTGGCTTCTTGCCAGCCAATAGGCCGGTAAGAAAATCAATGCCGGCGTGTGAATGCATCCGGCAAGGACTGTCCATATGACAAATTTCACCGGCTGTTTTTCCATGATTCCTACAAACGCCAACATCAGCAGCCCCATTGCCAGCGCCTGCTTGATGGCACTGAAGCCGAACACATAGAAAGCGAAGCAATTCCAGAGCAGATAGCTTAGCCACGGAGCAGGAGAATAGCGGTATATGACGATCGCAACCGCAAGCTCGGTCACAATGGCAATGAAAATCAGAAAAATCTGAAAATCGCCATCTGTCCATGTAGAAAAGAGCTTTTGCAGCCAAAAAAAGCCGAAATTACGGCCGCCGTTAAATACTTCTTCGCTGAACCATCCGAACTCCGGAATGGTGTAGTATCCCCATGCATACTTGCGCAGGTCGCCGGTCAGATACATATACCGCCAGCCGCAGACAAATGTATGCAAAATCGCCATGAGCGTAATATATACTTTTTTCTGTCTGCCATGCTGCGGCAGAAGCAGGCCAAAGCCCAAAACCGCCGCAACCATGTAGTAATAGACCTTTACGCCCATTTATGTTCTCCGTTTCTTTTGCAGCTCTTTCTCAAAAAATGCTTCCGTCTCTCGTACCAGCCTTTCACGCCGAAAATCCTTTCCGCGCGCATCTGCGCGCTTTGCATAGTGCTCCAGCAGCCCCGGCTCGGTGAGCATCCGCTTTACGGCGCTATACAGGCTCTCTTCGGTATTGTCTGCGATCAGACCGTATTCGCTGTCGCCGAGGATCTCACGCATCCCCGTGCAGTCGGTCGTAACGACCGGCGTACCGAGGATCAGGCTCTCAATCACCGTTGTGCTGAATCCCTCGTAGCGGGAAGAACAGACATAGAGCGCCGCGTTTTTCAGCATCGGATACGGATTCTCCTGAAAACCGCACAGTGTGACCGTACCATCAAGGCCGCTTTCCTCTATAATGGCTTTCAGCATGTTCCGGTCTTCGCCTTCGCCGAGAATTCGCAGCTTACAGCATATGCCCTCGTCCAGCAGGCGCTTCCAGACGTGCAGGAGCCTGTCAAAGCCCTTCTGCGCGGTCAGCCGCCCGATCGCGACCGCCGTGCGTTCTGTCGTCTCCGCCGCCTGCATATCTGCCTTTCGGAGTATCTCCGCATCGTCATAGCAGTTATAGACCGTCCGCGTCTCCACGACCGGGCCGTACATCTCCGTGAAGCTGCGCCGCACATCATCCGACACACAGACTGCGAGGTCGTATTTTTTGTAGTACTCTTTCGTCTCTCGGACAAATTTTGCGGCATCCGCCGCTTTTTTTGCAAGATCACAATGCACCCACGCCAGCTTCAGCGCTTTTTGATTGGTGGAACCGGCCATGATCTTGGTGGAGCCGCACTCAAGATAGGCCGCTTCGACATCGTACCCGCCCTTTATATGCAGCGGATAGGTCAGCCCAAGAGCCGCCTCTGCACGCATCCGCAGATCATTGGACCGGCTCCGCGCCGGATAGCAGTATTTGTACCGGATCCCCGGCGCAAGGTACTTCTCCGCATCCTCCGGATAGAGCGTCTGAACGGTAACAGAGAATTTCGTCTGATCCATGGCGTTCACCAGATCGCGCAGGACCTTTTCCGCACCGCCGCCGGAGAGGGATTCGATAAAAAAGAGAATGTGGATCATCGTTACCGTCCGCCTTCATAGATCTCATAGATTTTTTCCATAGCCGTCTGCACATCAAAGCCGGACTTCATCAGCCTTGCCGCATATTCCTCCGAATGCTCCCGCTTTGCCGCGCAGATCGCGCGCACCCATGCCGCCTTGTTTTCTAAAGGCAGCGGCTGGATCAGCTCTGTCAGGAATACGTCCTTGGGAACTCTGTCGGAGATCACACAGGGAAGGCCGTTGGACTGCACCTCAACGATAGACAGCGGCATTCCCTCATACAGCGACGGAAGCGCAAAGGCATCCATCGCATTCAGGTAGTCCGGCACATTGCGCACATTGCCGGTCATGCGGACATACTCCTCAAGACCCAGCTCACGGATCTTACGCTCCAGCATCGGGCGGTCATCGCCCTCGCCCAGCAGCAGAAGGTATGCGTCCGGACGCTCTTTCAGGATCTCGGGCATCAGCTCCAGCAGGAATCCCTGATTTTTGACCGCAGCGAGATGTCCGGCGTGTCCGATAAGGAATCTGCCATCCAGCCCCAGCTCTTTCCGGAATGCTACACGCCGTTCCGCGTTGAACACAAAGCCTTGCGTATCAATACCATTGAGGATCAATTTCCCACTTTTTTGAAATCTCCGTCTGCCATACAGCCTTTCTCCTGCCTTTACGCCGCATGCCACATCGTCGGTCGCACAGGTGAGAATCATGAAACGCATCACCGCTTCGTACAGACGCACCTTTATGCTGCGTCTCTCCGCCAATGCGGAATGCGCATGGGCGATGCGCACCGGCACGCCATCCAGCCTCCCAGCCAGCATGGCCCAGCCGATATTGAACATCGTGTGCGCATGAATCACGTCATAGTGATAGGTGCGGATAAGCTGTTTCAGCTCCCGCAGATAACCGCTGTAGCTTTCGGATGGCTGCGGAAAATGAAACACCCTACATCCGCATGCCGTCAGCTCCGGCTCATAGGCACCCGTTTCGCTGCCAAAGACGACGTAATGAACGGTGTATTTCTGCGGATCTGCATAAAAACCGATATCCGCCGCGACCTTTTCCGCACCGCCGATGCGAAGAGAACCCGCAATAATCAGGACGCGGGTCGTTTCTTTAGAAGTATTTTTCATCATCCTGCCTTATAGCGCACGAGCATATCCAGCATAAATGCCCAACTCAATTGGATTGGAAGCGCGATCCCCCGGCATTTCCAGCCGACCGGCCGAACCTTTTCCGCGCGGTACAGCTTGCATATCCTGCGGAACTCCTGCCGCCGCTGCTTCGCGGAATACTCAAATTTCAGCAGCTCCTTGCAGCTGGAATAGGCACTCCGATAGGTCATCCACGAAAGCGCCGCCTCATAGCATCTCGCTACCTCCGGCGAATGCTCCGCAGCGCGGTAGGCCGCATACATCCGGCGGTTGACCTCCATCAGCTGCTCTGTCAGATAGGGACGGGCCTTGCGGGAAAGCGAGTTCGTATCGTCCGTATCCACGAAATAAAGAACTTCTTTGATCGATCTTAGGCTTTGAATATGCATGGCATATTCAAACAGGAGGCACTGATCCTCGCCAATTGCCAGACTATCCTGGAAACGCAGACTATGCTGCTGCAGGATCTCGGATTTGAAGCATTTGGAGGCCATCGAGCTGAACAGGTGTCGCTGCATAGCGTCTGTGACCCACTCAGCAATGTCGCATTCATCGCTTTTATAATAAGTGCCCGTGATCCACTTTTTTTCTCCCATTCCGATGCTTTCTGCACCAAATATCAGCAGATCTGGATGCGTTTCAGAAACAGCGCGATTGATCGTCTCAAGATATGTTTCTGCCACATAATCATCGCTGTCCACAAACAGGATATATTCACCTTTCGCTTGCTCCAATCCCAGATTCCGCGCCGAGGAAACGCCGCCGTTCTCTTTTGCAAAATACCGGATACAGGGATATACATTGGCGTATTCGCGGCAGATCGCGTCGCTGCCGTCCGTGGAGCCGTCGTTGATAAGCAGCAGCTCATAATCGTCGAAGCTCTGATCTACAAGGCTGTCCAGGCAGCGGCGAAGTGTTGTCTCTGCGTTAAAAATGGGAATAATAACAGAATAAGCCATCTGCATTTAAACGCGACTCCTTAATCGATTCATGATTTTCAGCAAAACACACCAGAGTAGATACAGTCTGGCTTTCGCCGCAAAGAAAAATGCCTTCCAATGCAGTGGGAAATACCGCAGCGGGAGCTGTTTAAGTGCCCCAGCATAGTGCGGCATATTTCGTATTCGCCTTAATTCTTCTATAACATTCCGCATTGATCGGCCATGATCCTCAACAAGCCGTAGGCCTGTGCCGATCAGACTCAAACAGATACGATTTTGAAGCGCCTGACAATATTCCTCTGGCAAGGCATTCTTGTTTGCAAATTTTAACATTCTATTTTGCAACTTCTCATACTGCTCCGGCAAATTCTCAGGATAGCGATGCGTCAACGAATATTCATTATCCTTATAATAGTGATACAGCGTAGCGTTCATGTAAACGATCGTATTCGCTTTATAAAAAACAGGGACGTTGAACAGTAGGTCCTCTGAAGCGATCAGCCTTGCATCTTCAAAGGCTTCTCCATTCAACAACTCCCGCTTATAAAGTTTTCCCCAAGCAGTGACCAGATTATCAATACTTTGTGGCGATGCAAGCTCCGGTCCAACTGGGCCAAAAAGCCTTCGCAGAATCGTTTTTGCCCGATCTCCACACCAACACTCATCACGCTTATTCAATAGCTGGACGGGAAAACTGCCTTGCGAATACTCACGAGTATACGCCCATATCACAATATCTGCATCCTTTTGAGCTGCGGCCTCTGCTGCTCTTTGAAGTGTCTCCGTAGAAAGCCAATCATCGCTGTCCACAAACAGGATATATTCACCTTTCGCTTGCTCCAATCCCAGATTCCGCGCCGAGGAAACGCCGCCGTTCTCTTTTGCAAAATACCGGATACAGGGATATACATTGGCGTATTCGCGGCAGATCGCGTCGCTGCCGTCCGTGGAGCCGTCGTTGATAAGCAGCAGCTCATAATCGTCGAAGCTCTGATCTACAAGGCTGTCCAGGCAGCGGCGAAGCGTTCTTGCAGCATTGTAGACGGGAATTATTACGGAATACTTCATCTCATACCACCTTTACAGGCTCTCTATCAGCTTGGCGTTCGCAGCCAACGATTTTTCCTCCCGGAAAGCATCTACAGCTGCCATATTATATTCGCCCATTTCTTTCCGAAGCTCCGGCCTTGCTATCAGCTTTTTCAGCGCCGGTGCTACTGCCTCCGCATCATTCGTTACGATGAACCCACCCCTGCCGTCCTCGAGCAGATCTACATTACCGCGAATATCCGAGCAGACAATTGGCTTTCCGTTTGCCATAGCCTCCAGCAGTGCTCGCGGCAATCCCTCCTGAAGCGAGGTGAAGAGGAAGATGTCGGCAGCACAGCAGAGCTGTGGGATATCCTTGCGATACCCGAGGAAGGACACCCGCTCCTCTAAGCAGAAGCTTTTTGCCATGTCCTTCAGCGATTGCTCCAGTTCGCCGCGGCCGCAAATATAAAGCCTGACGCGGCTATCCTGTATCTGGTGCAGTGCTTCCAGCATAACATGCTGGTTTTTTCTTGGGGTCAGCTCGCCTACCGTCAACAGCGCGATGTCACTCTCCGAAAGGCCGAGCTTCTCCCGCCACTGCCTGCGAACATCCGCATCCGGCGCAAAGCGGTCAAGGTTTACACCGACGCCCGGGATCTTCTCCACCCTTGCGGTATGGAACGCTTTCGCCCGCCGGAGATCCTCCTCATTGATAGTGACGATCCTATCGCACAGGCAGGAGCAGTATTTTTCCACTGGGTAATAGAGCAGCCAGTTTTTCAGCGGCGCGCCCTTGTAGAAGTGGAAGCCATGTACCATGTAAACGACCTTCGTGCCGTTTTTCCGGGCATTTTTTGCCGCCAGACGGGTCATGACGCCCATTACCGGCTCGTTCGTCCAGATCACGTCCCAATGACTGCCGTCAATAATTTTCTTGAGGTCGCCGTATCCCTTGCGGTTTCCGGGCGAAAACGGGCTGCGCACCAGCCGCACCACATGGATCGGCGCGACGCCGTCCAGCGCCCGGTGCAGATCGTCCAGCCGGCCGCCAACATCGGAACAGGCCAGCTCTACGGAAAAGCCGTGCGCTGAGAGATATTTCACATGCGGCACCAGAAACTGAATGGCCATCAGATCGGTGCACGTCAGCAGCAGCCGTTTCATTCGAGCCCCTCCAGAATCTTTTTTGCGATGCCTGCCGCGTCCAGTCCGAACTGCGCGCGCAGGTATTTCTGGTTGCCGACAATGGCTGAATAGGTATCGTGCAGCCCTACGCGCAGCAGCCGCGCATGCGCGGGCAGCTCCGCCAGCACCTCCGCGACTGCGCTTCCGAAGCCGCCGGAAAGGTTATGCTCCTCCACGGTAACGATCAGGTCAAATTTCTTCGCGCAGCGGAGGATCGTCTCGCGGTCGATGGGCTTTACCGTCGGGAATGTCCAGACCGCAGGATGAACGCCGTGCCCGGCGAGGATCGTTTCCGCGCCTGCGATCTCCTCAAAGATCGCGCCGGTCGAAAAAATGGCAACCCGGCTCCCGCCGTGGATCGGGATGGCTCTTCCGATCTCGAAATGATCGATATGGTCATGGATCCGCTTTTCGCCGCCGCGGCCCAGCCGCAGATAGCAGGTACCGGGATACCTCGCGATCGCCCGCGTGGCTTCCTCGGCTTCCACAAGATCGCCGGGACACAGCACCGCCACATCCGGCAGCGCCCGCATCACGGCGATGTCCTCTGTCGCCTGATGGCTCATGCCAAGCGACCCATAGACAAAGCCGCCGCCCACGCACACGATCTTCACATTGGCGTGATGATACGCGCAGTCGTTGCGGATCTGCTCCATACAGCGCAGCGTTGGAAAATTGCCGATGGAATAGGTAAACACGGTTTTTCCCTCGAGCGCCATTCCGGCCGCCGCCGAGGTCATATTCTGCTCCGCAATACCGGCGTTGACGAACTGATCGGGCAGCTGCTCCCAGAAGGGCTTGAGCACCCCGAAGCCAAGATCGCCGGTCATAAGCTCGATATTCGGATCTTCTTTTGCAAGCGCGATCAGCGTGCGGACAAAGGTATCTCGCATACTCAGACCTCCTTTGGGCTGGTTTTCGGATGCAGCAGCTTCCTGCATCCGCGCTGTATACATTCTGCCGCCTTATGTACGGCATAGGAACAAAGAAGGATCACTCCCGTCACAACAAGGAAATTGATTGGGAACGCGAGATGGCCCAGCCTGCTGATAATGTAATTCTGCGTGAGATATACCTCCAGCGAAATGCCTGCCAGCGCGGCAGCTACTTTTTGCATTGCAGCAGGTGCGCAGCTGAACGCGCCCCGTTTTTCCAGCTTGACAGCCAGCACCCCGATAAAATAGATCAACAGGACTTGGATCACAGGCAGCAAAAACTGAAAATAGCTGGAAACAGCATTCCGGGAAATCAGCAGCTTCACAGCAAAATACGCTGCAAACGTTCCCGCAAGTTCAATAATTTCCATAGCTGAGATGCGCTCCCGGAGCTTTTCGTAGTTTTCCCTGCAAAGAGCGCCGACGAGCATAGAGGCCATGAACTGGAATCTGCACCATTTTTCTTCAACATCATCGATGTGATAATAGGATTTATCACACCAGAGAAGATAGGCTGTCAGATACACGGCCAGCGTCAGCAGCAGGAGCCAGATGGTCTGGATGTTCAGCCGCATCTGAACTCTGCGAAGTATATAATAGACGATATACAGGACAAGGATCGACGCGATAAAGTGATACCACGTCGGATAGATCAGGCAATGAATATAAGCCATAGGGCCATCCGCGCGCCAAAAGCCGACCAGCAGATTTATGGCAGCCACTATCCAGAGCGCAGGATAGATCCGGACGATCCGCTTTGCATACCATCCGGGGAACGAATTTCGAATGCTGTATAAGCAAAAACCGTATACAAAAAAGTAAAGACAGTTTCCGAGATGTCCGCCCATTGCAAGTCTTGAGACCGGCCAAATATCCGCATAATGAGAGTTCGTGATGAGGATCGCCGCAAACGCTTTCAGCCAGTAGACAAATTGAAACATTGCAGCTCACCTCACACCATTCGGGCGATATACGTCGGGTGCCAGCCTGCCGAGGCAGTATGATCGTTTCCGATATCGGCATCGGGGCCGGGCTTCACCGGGTCGGCAATGCCATCCGGCGTATAGGGGTCTTCCACACCCGCGGGCTTTGCCGCGTGCAGCTCCGTGACCGCGCCGTCGTATTCCCAGCCGTCATGCGGGAAGCGGTAATGCCAGAGGATGTCGTTCTCCATGAAGGAAACACCCTTTCCCTTCACGGTATTGGCAATCACAACGGTCGGCTTGTGCCCGGCGTTGCGGGTATCCGTCAGTGCGCTGCGGAGTGCGTTATGGTCGTGTCCGTTCAGCTCGATGACGTTCCAGCCGAACGCGCGCCACTTTGCGCCGAAATCCTCCAGCTCCAGCGTCTTTTCGCAGGTATCGAGGCTCTGCATATGGTTATGGTCGATGATAGCGACCAGATTTTCGAGCCGGTATTGGTTGGCAAACAGCGCCGCCTCCCAGACCGAGCCTTCGTCGCACTCGCCGTCGCCCAATACGGCAAACACCCGGTGATGCTTGCCGTCCTGCTTCGCGGCCAGTGCCATTCCGGCCGCGGCGCAGAGACCGTGGCCCAGGGAGCCGGTGGAAAGGTCCACGCCGGGCAGATGGTGCGAGACGTGGCCGGACAGGCGGCTTCCGTTCTGATAATGTGTTTTCAGCTCGGCGGGAGCAAAGAAGCCGCTTTCTGCGAGCGCGGCGTATACGGCGGCGCCGGCATGGCCCTTGCTCATGATGAAGCGGTCGCGCCCGTCCCACTCGGGGTCTTCCGGATCGTACCGCAGAATGTCCGCATACAGGACGGCGAGGATATCCGCTGCGGACAGGACCGCGCCGATATGGCTTCCGCCGGAAAGATGCGTCATTTCAATGCCGTGGCGGCGGATCAGCCAGGCAAGCTGCTCACTTGTTTTCTTCATTCCGACACCTCATTCAGCTCCCGCAGTTCTTCCTCGTTCAGCGTCCACCCCATGGCCTCGACATTGGCCGAGAGCTGCGCGGGGCGCTTGACGCCCGCGATCACGACCGACTCCGGCAGCGTGTCCAGTATCCAGCGGATGGCGCAGGCTGCGACGGACTTTTCGCGGTTCGCGGCGATTTTTTTCAAAGCCTCGACGATACGCAGATTTTGTTCCAGCTTTTCGCCATGGAAATTCACATAGATCTCCCGGCTGCGGCGGTCGTCCGCGCCGAAGCATACGTTTTCGCGGTTATATTTTCCGGTCAGGATCCCCTGACCGAGGCTTCCCCACGTCATGGGCGTTGCCCGGAGACGGCTCTGCACAGCGCGCAGGTCATCCTCGTTCTTCCGGCAGGCCAGAGACAGCTCGTCCTGACAGCAGGAAAAGCGCCCCGCATAGGGCAGAAGTTCTTCCAGCCCGTCGCCGTGGATGTTGGAAAGGCCGTAATAGCGGAGCTTTCCGGCGGCCTTCAGCTCCTCCAGCTTGCCCACCACGTCCGCGATGGGCGTTTTCCCGTCGCGGTAGTGAATGAGATACACATCGATATAGTCGGTATTCAGCCGCCGGAGGCTTTCCTCCAGCGCCTGCTGGATATACTCCGGCGAATTGTCATAGACGGTTTTGCCGCCGCCCACACGGACGCCAAATTTCGATTCGATCACAACATCCCTGCGCCGGCTTCCGAGTCCCTTTGCAAGCGTCCGCTCAGACTGTCCGAGGCCGTAGGTATCGGCGGTGTCGAAGAAATTCACGCCCGCGTCCAGCGCGGCGTGGACCGCGTCCAGAAGCTCGCTCTCCTGCACGCTTCCCCAGCCGTAGCCGCCCATGGGACATCCGCCCATGCAGAAGCGCGATACGCGCAGGTCGGTGTTTTGCAGCGTTATGTATTCCATCATGCCTTTTCTCCGTTTCCGGCCCGCGCGATGCGGCGCGCCTTTTTCAGCACACAGCCGACGGTCTTGAAAAACAGATACACGTCCGTGCGGAGGGAGACCTCCTGCGCGTAGCGGATGCGAAGCCGGTTTTTCCTTTGCAGCACATACTTCTCATACATTTCATCCGCGTTTTCCGTGCCGACGATCTCGTCCAGACTGATAAACTCGATGGAGCTGAAATCGGTGATGCCGGGCCGTACCTCAAGGATCTGCTTCTCCTCACCCTCATAGGCCTCCGTATAGCGCAGAAGCTCCGGACGCGGGCCGACGAAGCTCATGCTCCCGAGCAGGACGTTATAAAGCTGCGGCAGTTCGTCCAGCTTGACCTTCCGCAGGAGCCGTCCGGCCCGGGTGATCCGCGGGTCGTTCAGCGCGGTCGTCCCGCCAAGCTTATCCGCGCCCTTGTACATCGTGCGAAGCTTGATGATGTGAAACGGCTTTCCGTGATAGCCGCCGCGCAGCGGCGTATAGAAAATGGGAAAGCCGTCCTCGATCGCAATGAAAATGCCGATCACCAGAAGGATCGGCGTCACGATCACAGAGCCTGCCAGTGCAAGCACAAGGTCCAGCACGCGCTTGGTCACGCGATTGTAAAAGCTCCTGTAGCCGTCACGCTTCTGCTTTTCTGTTTTATCGGATATCTGTTCTGTTCCCATACTCACCACTTCAAGCCCATTCAAAATCTGCCAAGGTTTTCCGTATATGTTCAAATCCCGCGGTTTTCAAGCAGGATATGAGCGCTTTTGTTTTGATTATACAGCATGGTCAGGGAATGTGCAATGACCTTCAAGTAAAAAACTGTATGCCCACCCATTCTGCGGCTTTTCCGCAAGATGTGTCTGCGCATGAGACACGGTACCGGCCCACATGCCGATATCTTCTCCGAGCAGCGTCACCGTGCAGCGCCGGATGTCTCTGCTGACCGTAAACCGGTCGGTATCCGCAAGCGACGGCAGAAAATCCGCCGCGCCGGTTCCAAGAAAAGTGATTTTCATTGATCTCTCCCGCTTCCTTCGAAGCCCTGTATGCGATACGCCGGTTTTTCCGGCGAAAAATGCAGCCGAGGCGCACAGCGGCTCCTGCTGTGCGTCTCCCGCTCTGTTTCATTGCAGCACGATCCCGGAAAAAATACAAAAGTGCTTTTGCCATCCGGACTTCCGCAGAGCACCTAGGGTGCATTCTTCCAACTCCCAACGCACCCGGACAGCGGGTCTTTTCACGTTGCGCTGCGCCATTTTTCCTTGAAATACGTCAGTATTCCTGCGAAAAAATGTCTTGTTCAACGCAAAAATTCCTCGCTGCCGGTCACATTGGGAGTTGGAAGAATACGCCCTAACCCACGATCATTCTCCGGAGGCCCCGGAGGAAGTGTCCGTTGGCCATTTCCAGCATACCGGGCATCACGCCGCCCTTCATGCCGCCGGAGATCATCATGCTCCGCAGCGGGCTTCCAGCAGAGGAATTCATCAGCATCCGAAATTCCGGGTTTTCATAGTCCTTTTTGCCGCCGAAGCCCCTCGCGATGGCCGCCGCCACAGCCTTGAACATGATTTTCATGATAAGGCTGTCGTCCTTCATTTCCATGACGGCATTGTCCATGGTGAACGCGCCCTTTTTCAGCACCGCGGGACGTATTTCCGCCCCAGCATCGCTTCCCAGTCCCTTTGGTTGGGCTTTCCGCCGCAGCTCCGGAGGAGCCGCCGCGCCAGAGGAAAAATCTCTTTATCGTAACGGAGACGCTGGCCTCCTGCGCGGCTATTCAGGTCGGTATGCAGGTAGACGATGCGTTCACGCTCAGCGATTCCTACATCCGGCAGTGTGAGCTGCTGTCCTCTCCGGAGCGGATCGTGAATCTGCAATACCGGATGCTGCTGGATTACGCGGAGCGTGTGGAGCGGCTGCATCGCGGAAAAGCTTCGTCCAAGCTGGCGGCCGATGCGGCAAATTACGTCCAGCATCATCTCTCAGATGCAATTAAAACGGAGGATATCGCCGGAGCGTTGTATATGAGCCGCCCATACTTGTCGAAGAAGTTCAAGGAGGATACCGGGGGAAAATATAGCTGACTTCATCCTGAAGGAAAAAACGGAGGAGGCCAAACGCCTCCTCCGCTATTCGGACAAATCGCTCACCGTGATCGGCTCCTATCTCGGCTTTTCCCTGTCCAGTCATTTCTCGCGCGTGTTCAAGAAATATGCCGGGTGCAGCCCGCGCGAGTACCGGGAGCGGTATACCTGAGGACTGTCTGTCCGACAGTCCGATCATTTTTGTTCTCTGCACGGCTCCTCCTGCTCTGCGTCCGAAATATATTGACACCAGTATTCAAAAATATCGTGAAGATCATAGCTGCTTTGGGTGGATTCAAAAATGTTCGCTGCCTGTACCCTTGCCATATGAAGTGGAGCAAACGAGATTGGCTTGCTCTTTCCTTCGTAAACCGACTGGAATCCACTGACAAGTGGTTGGTTTATATCAACAGCGCTTTTTGGCCTGGTTCGAAATGACCATGTGAGTACTTTATAATTTCTGACATAGCACTGTCCAAGATAGATAGCAACGTCACGAAGGATATATTGTGTTGCAACTGTAAACTGTGTTCTATTTACATACGACTCACCGAATATGACTGCTGCCTTTTCCATCTGCTCAACTTCTTCCTGAGGCGTCTTCTCAATCCGCGCCGTTTTTATGAACCAGCGCCAGACGAAAACAAGCGACTCGGAAGAATAGTCCAAACGCTCTTCCGGAATCTTCAGATCTTTTGCACAGCGTGCGCGCATATATTGCATCCGCTCCGGAATATGCTCCAGAAACCAGTCAAAGCTTCTTTTTGCCTGAGCAGGCGTCATGGCTCTGTAGTTACATCCTTCAGGCGGGACCAGCAGATCGTATGGGACATCCCGCAAAAAACGAAAAAAGCTTGTCATCTTCTGTTCCTTCCTTACCCGGTTTCCATGTGATCCTGCATTTTTCCATGCAAAAACGGCTGCATAAGCGCGCTCTCTGCAAGCATCTCTTATTGTACCGCACAAGCTCTTTTTCCAAATCGTGTTCTGCACATTTCCCGTAGGCACCCAATCCCCCATCCGGATGGAGGGCATATACGCTGATCTCCTGTTTTACGCTGTTTTCAACCCCTCCCGTTCTTCCGGGGTGGACGGCGTCTGGCTGTTCATGCTCTATGATCTGACAGATGGAAGCTTCTCCGAGCTTGGCCATGCCTCATACGACTGCACCGACCATGCGCTCATACTGAACGATTCCATCGTCACCTATACATGGCATGGCAACGTTTTTTCCGGGATATCGACAAGCCAAGACAGATCACGAAGTCTTTCCGGCTTCCAGCTTCCATGCTCGCCGATGACACTTTCGACTGCCACATGACCCGCGTTGGCGGCCTCCTGGCCTTTTCTGACCACCTCGGGAACATCGATCGGCTCCTATCTCGGCTTTTCCCTGTCCAGTCATTTCTCGCGCATACAAGATATACGTCGGCTGCGGTCCTTTCTCGTTCTGTTTTATCTGCGCCGCGTCCACGTCGTGGGCAGCATCAGGATGAGCATGGGATACAGCTCCAGCCGTCCAAACAGCATATCCAACGTCAGCACGACCTTGGCCAGCGGCGAAAACGCCGCGTAGCTTCCAGCCGGGTCAACCATGCCGAGGCCGGGGCCGATGTTGTTGACCGTTGCAAAGACCGCCGTGATGGTTGTCGAGCCGTCGAAGCCATCGAGCGAGACCAGCAGGATCGAGATGACGATCAGGAACACATATGTCAGGAAATAGGCGCTGACGCCGCGCACCGTATCGTTGGAGAGCGGCTTTCCGTCGATGGTCATGACCTTGACCGTGCGCGGATGCAGGAGCAGCCGCACCTCGCGCTGCACCGTCTTGACCAGAATGACCAGCCGGGAGATCTTGAGACCGCCGCCGGTGGAGCCTGCGCACGCGCCGATCAGCATCAGCAACACAAGGATCACACGGGAAAACTCCGGCCAAAGGCCAAAATTCTCCGTACCGAAGCCCGTTGTCGTGATGACTGATGACACGGAAAACGCCGCGTGGTGCAGCGCGTCACACGCACGCGGATACATCGGAAGGATGTTGAGCGTGATCGCCGCGATGGACAGGAAAATGATTGCCAGATACCAGCGCAGCTCCGTATTCTTCCACACGAGGTCGAATTTCCGCCGCAGGATGAAAAAATAGATCGAGAAATTCACGCCGAACAGCGCCATAAAGACGGTCGTCACGGTCTGGTGATAATAGCTGTAGCCCGCGAATGAGTCGGCCTTGATCGCAAAGCCGCCCGTGCCTGCCGTGGCGAACGCATTGCAAAGCGTATCGAACAGCGGCATTCCTCCGGCGAGGTAGAAGATCATTTGTATGACCGTCAGGCCGAAATAGATGCCGTACAGAATTTTCGAGGAATCCACCATCCGGGGCACCATCTTGGAGACGGTCGGCCCGGGGCTTTCGGCGCGGAGCAGATGGATGCCCTGTCCGCCCTCCATATTGACGATGGCGAGCATGAACACCAGAATGCCCATGCCGCCGATCCAGTGAGAAAAGCTGCGCCAGAAGAGGCTGCACCGGTTCAGCACTTCCACGTTCGGCAGGATGCTCGAGCCGGTCGTGGTGAAGCCGGAGACCATCTCAAAAACGGCGTCCAGATACGACGGGATATCGCCGCAGAGCGTGAACGGCAGCGCTCCTGCCAACGACAGCACGACCCATCCCAGCGCCACACACAGAAGTCCGTCGCGCGCATAGATCGTTTTCCGGGTCGGCCGGGAGATCAGCCGCAGCGCCAACCCTGCCAGTGCGGCTCCAAGCGCCGTGAACAGATAGTACCAGCCCGCCCGCTCCGTATAGATCAGCGCCACCAGCGCCGGCAGCAGCAGGATCACGGCCTCCAGGATCAGCAGCGTCCCCAGAATAAAAGAGATCATGCGTTTGTTCATGGCTTATCCCTTTCGTCTGTCCAGAATATCGCTCAGGTCGCTCAGGCCGGTGATGGTCGTAATGACAATGACGGTATCGCCCGGCTCGATAGTATCCTGGCCGCTGGGGATAATGACCTTGCCGCCGCGGTCAATGGAGCCGATCAGGATGTTCCGCTTGAGCCGCAGCGTGGAAAGCGGCGTCCCGCAGACCGGAGAGCCCTCCGCCGCACGGAATTCCAGCGCCTCGACCCGTCCGCTGAGCAGCTTGTAAAGCGTCTCGACCTTGGAGCCGACGGAATTCTGCATCGCGCGGACATAGCGGCAGATGAGGTTGGACGCGCTGTGGCGCGAGTTGTAGACGCTGCCGACATCCAGCGCACTGAGAATGCTTTGGAACGAGGCGCGGTTGACCTTGGTCACGACCTTGACGCGCGGGAAGCTCTTGCGGACGTAGAGGCTGATGAGGATGTTTTCCTCGTCCATGCCGGTCAGGCTTGCAAAGGCGTCCACCTGCTCCACGCCGGACTCCCGGAGGAATGCCTCGTTCGTACCGTCGCCGTGCAGGATCGTCGCCTTGGGCAGCAGCTGCGAAAGCGCCTCGCAGCGGGCAAAATTCGATTCGATGATCTTGACGTCCAGCCCCGTTTCCAGCAGCTGCCGCGCCAGATAATACGCGATGCGTCCGCCGCCGACCAGCATAACGTGCCGGATCGGATTTGCCGCCAGATGCACCTGCCGGAAGAAGGTCTGCGCGCTGCGCGGCGTACAGATCAGGAGGATCCGGTCCCCCGCCTCCAGCCGGAACGAGCCGCCGGGGATCGTCACCATGCTTCCGCCGCGCTCAACGGCGCCGATCAGCACGTTCGACCGCGTCAGTACCGGCAGCTCCATCAGCGTCTTGCCTGCCAGCGGCGACTGCTCCGACAGGATCAGCTGCAACAGCTCCACATGTCCGTCCGCAAAGGCGTCGGCCCGCATGGCCGACGGCAGCCGCAGGCTCCGCGCGATCTCGGTCGCGCAGGTCAGCTCCGGGTTGACGGACAGGCTCAGCCCGAGGTCGTCCGTAATCAGCGAAAGCTGCGAATCATATTCCGGATTGCGTACACGCGCGATCGTATGCTGCGCGCCGACCTTTTTGGCGATCAGGCAGCACAGCAGATTCAGCTCGTCCGACGCCGTCACTGCGATCAGCAGGTCTGCGGAATCCACGCCTGCCTCGATCTGCGTCTCATAGGTCGCGCCGTTTCCCTCGATACAGAGAATATCGAGCGCTTCCGTCGTCTGCTGAAGTGGATCGGGGCTGTGGTCTACAATGGTAATGTCATGTCCTTCCCGGGAGAGCTGCTCGGCAAGCGTGCTGCCGACCTTGCCGTCTCCGACAATGACGATCTTCATGTCATACACTCCTGACTTTGTGCGATTTTTCTCCATTATAGCGCCGCATTCCACCGATTGCAATGAAAAAGGCGTTAAAAATCGCCGTTTTCTCCCTCCGCGTCAACCGTTTCTTCGGATTGACAAGGCGAAACCGGATGTGGTAGAATATAAAAGATACGTGTGCTTCGAAATGGCTCTGTCACGAAGCACCTGCCGCATAAGCAGAATTTTTAAAATGAAATATGCGCCCGTGGTGGAATTGGCAGACACGATGGATTTCGGTGTCGTCACCTTGGTGAAAGGTTTTTGTTATGTGTTGACGCGGGATTTATGTACCGTCGTTGACAAGCACTTGGAGGGAGACGCTTATGGCGCAAGCGGCATCAAAAGGAAACTGCTATCTTTGCGGGGAAACGATTTCCAAAACAGCATTTAAGAAGCATCTGCTGGAAAAGCACAATGATGCTGCCGGCGATGCGCAGACGTGCAAGCTGCTGAAGGTGGAGGGCGCAGACGAAAAGGCGTATTGGCTGTATCTGGATATGCCGGTGAGCGCCACGCTAAAAACGCTCGATCGGTTTCTGCGGGATATCTGGCTGGAATGCTGTGGGCACGAAAGCGCATTTTTTGTGGGGAACTATGAGCAACTCTCGAAAAACACCATGGTCGGGATGCTGCGCGATGGGCTCAAGCTCCATTATGAGTATGATTTCGGCTCTACAACGGAGCTGACGATCACGGTGGTGGGAACACTGCTGCGCCCGAAGCAGCGCAGATTCGTTCGGCTGCTCGGGAGAAATGAGCCGATCCGCTTCCTGTGCGGGAAATGCGGAAAGGAAGCCGATTGGATATGCTGCGAATGCGAATGGGCGGATCAATATCCGTATTTCTGCGAAGACTGCATGGAAAGCCATCCGCACGATTCTGCGCTTCCAATCGTTAATTCTCCACGTATGGGCGTGTGCGGCTATTGCGGAGAGGACGACGTCTATACCTTTGACCCGGCTCCGTTTTTGAAGTAAAAATCAGGCGACCGGCGGACGCTTACGCCGCAGCTCGCCTGTATATGCGCCCGTGGTGGAATTGGCAGACACGATGGATTTAGGTGATGTCACCTCAGTGTAGGGTTTTATCGCCAGTGCAAGCTCGTAAAACTTAATATGCGGGTATGGTGGAATTGGTAGACTCGGAGGATTTAGGTTCCTCTGCCGTGAGGCGTGTGGGTTCGAGTCCCACTACCCGTACCATAAACGAACCACCAGATGATATTCTATCAGTTTGGTGGTTCGTTTTCCACACTATGAACTTGTTGCGATAATGTAATAGCTAACGCATATTAATTATCTGATACTTTTTTACTTAAATATGTTGCAAGTGCATCTACCAGAGCTTGGTCAGTTTCCATCAGATATTTTACAACAATTTCAACTAAGTCCTCACGATCTTTTCGTATGCTCCGTAATTCATTAACGAGTACACCATACAGTTTCTTTCCGTCTTCATCGCTGGCAACATCAACCTCTCTTTTATATTTTGCCAAAATGGTAGCGAGAGGACGGCCCTGAAAAACATAATTATCAAGCTTTTTGTACAGGGCAACATCTACTTGATCAACGATCTTATATTTTAAATATTTCTCCAGACTACTTATAGGAAGGTAGTCTGGCTCAAGATATTTGCACTCTTTGTGGTTTTTCATAAAATCAGGAACCTGACTTTTAATATCTCGATCAAGGACGACGATGATGCGGGTTCCTTTGGTGAGTAGCTTGGATGAAATAACATCATGTGCCATAATAAGTGTATTTGTCCATCCTCCTGTAGGTAACACTTTGATGCGAATATTGTTAATCAAGTCTTTCTCAATTAAAACGCGATCAACAATACATTTCGCCAAATCATCTTCAACAAAAATTACTGCATCATTCCCGTACCCGTCATCACTATAGAGATTTCTTGTTGCATAAGCAGGATAGCAGGGGTTAGTAATCATAATTGTTCCGTCTATTTGGCGATCAAGGTAAAATATATTCTGAGCTTTTATATCTCGTATGAGTTCAAGCGAATGTGTTGAGAAAAAAATAGCTGCATTTAATTCATCAGATATTTCTTTTAGAAAATTGACCAATCGGCGAAGCGAAGATGCGTGCAACGCCAATTCAATTTCATCAAGAAATACAATAAAGGGTCGACCATCATCGAATTTCAAACGATTAAATCTTCTTAGATTGAGTGAGTGCAAAATTGTTATAAGCAAGTTTTCGCCAGTGGACATTCTCGCCTGACTTATATATTTACCACCATCAACTTGATAGAAATAAGGATGACTGACAAGCCTATGTGCCCGTTTTACATCCTCTTTAATGGAAAACAATTTGCCATAATAAGACGGGTCGTTATGTAAGATAACACCAAGATTTGTCCGGACAAATTCGTCTGCAATATCAACATCTTCAGGAGTAATATTATCTAACACCCGTAGGGCGGTAAAGTTAGTATCTTTAAACCGGTTTCCGAAAATAATACTTCCTTCATAGAACCCATTTAAAACCATTCGTTTCTCAGAAGATGTCCTCTCCCATTTCCCATTTTTATATTCCCACTTACGCGACGTTTCTCCCATGGTAAACTCAATGCTGGCTGAACCAGAAGGACGTCCAAAGTACTCAATCATCGGCATATTGAAAAATACAGATGACGCACAGGCAACGAGTGTGCTTTTCCCAGATGCATTTTCACCAGTAATCGCATATAATCCTTTCTGGAGCGGAAATGAAAATGTTAAATCCTTTATTGATTTTACATTATTGATATGCATTACAAGTTCCATGATGTCCTCCTGTACCTTATGGGAATAAAACAAAGGACTTGCGCAGACACGCATGAACGTGACACTTCCGTTTGTTAAAAACATCCGGGCGATTAACGATCTCTACAACAAGCCTGCGGCATACCTGTTCGACAGGGATAATGGCTATGTTCAGCAGATTGCTGGATAAAAGGAGAAAAAACGGAAAAAGAATAATTGCCATACTTTTGATGGTATGCATAATATTTCCATGATGTATTTTGGGAACTATGGTTGCATATGCGGCTATAATATTTGCACAGATTGTTACTCGTGCGGAGGTGTTGACCATGCCAAAACCGAAATGGAACCTGAATACTGTTTACATATCCGAGCGGCTGCAAGAGAGCTTGCGGCCCATTTCCCGCTGCGCCATGACGACCGTGGTCGCGCCCATGGGCTACGGAAAGACCACGGCGGTGAACTGGTATCTGGGTGAGCGCGCCAAAGCAGAGACACTGCACATCATCCGCATCAGTGTATATTCAAACAACCTTGCGATTTTTTGGAAAAGCGTACAGGAGGCGTTTGCCCGCGCAGGGTTCCCCTTCCTGCGGGAGTATCCCTGCCCTACGGACGCCGCGGGCGGTGGACTGTTGGTGGACGACCTCTGCCATGCGCTGGCGGACGAATCCCCCTGCTATATCTTCGTTGACGATTTTCATCTGCTGACGGACAGACGTGCCTCGCTGTTTCTTTGTATGCTGGCAAACCGCCTGCCCATCAATGTGCATTTGATCGTCGCCAGCCGGGATCGTTTCCTGCCTGCTGCAGAGACGGTGCGGCTGGGGTCGCGGGGGTATCAGATCGGCACGGAGCAGCTGCGCCTGAACCATACGGAGCTTGCCGTCTATGCCCATCGCTGCGGCACAGAGCTTTCCGATGCGCAGATCGAAAGCCTCCTCTATTCCAGCGAGGGCTGGTTCTCCGCCGTATATCTGAATCTGCGAACGCTCTCCGAGCGCGGCGTGCTGCCCAGCCGCGATTCTGACATCTACGCCACCTTTACCGCCGCCATGATCGATCCGCTGCCGAAAAAGCAGCGGGAGTTTCTGGCGGTCATGGGGCTTGCCGACGAATTTACCGTCGAAATGGCTCAGTATATCACAGGCGATGCGGATGCGGGGCAAATTCTCTCCCTACTGACCGAGCAGAATGCCTTTGTCACGCGACTGCCGGATGGCGCGACCTATCGCTTCCACCACATGATGAAGGAGTGCGCCGAGCGCTGCTTCTTGGCAATGAAAGCTGAAACACAGCGGCTCTATTGGGAGCGCTTCG
>OGFF01001116.1_pt1 | contig 30900 bp, 29 predicted proteins | sample 1570751 | NCBI WGS metagenome assembly OGFF01 (sample SAMEA2581951, study PRJEB24529) | metagenome | biome: Human gut stool | place: China | collected 2011 | reverse complement strand
ATGGCTGCCGATGCGACTATACCATCTGCGGCGACAAGGATCCGTACCTAAAGGAGCATCCCGAATACCGGGATGAGGTGGGATTCAGGCGAAACAAATAATACTGCAATGCAAAGGCGGTGAGACGAATGGAAACCTTTCTTGGAATCATGATCCCTTTCTTGGGTACAACGCTGGGCGCGGCCTGCGTGTTCTTTATGAAAAAATCCCTTGGCGATCTGGTGCAGCGCTCCCTTGCGGGCTTTGCCGCCGGGGTGATGGTGGCAGCGTCCATCTGGAGCCTGCTGATCCCCGCCATCGAGCAGTCGGAGGGCATGGGCAAGCTGTCCTTCCTCCCTGCCTTTATCGGCTTCTGGGTCGGCGTGCTGTTTTTGCTTTTGCTCGACCATCTGATTCCCCACCTTCATGTGGGAAGCAATCAGGCGGAGGGACCGAAAAGCAGGCTGGGCCGCACCACGATGATGGTGCTGGCTGTGACCCTACATAATATCCCAGAGGGAATGGCGGTTGGTGTCATGTACGCGGGCTTCCTCGAGGGGAACGCACAGATCACGGCGGCAAGCGCACTTGTCCTGTCGCTTGGCATCGCCATTCAGAATTTCCCCGAGGGTGCAATCATCTCCATGCCCCTTCGGGCTGAGGGCGATAGTAAAAGTAAAGCGTTTCTCGGCGGCGTCCTTTCGGGAATAGTCGAGCCTATCGGCGCGGTGCTGACGCTTCTTGCGGCGCAGCTTGTGATCCCGGCGCTGCCGTATCTGCTGAGCTTTGCAGCGGGCGCCATGCTCTATGTGGTGGTGGAGGAACTGATTCCTGAAATGTCACAGGGAAAGCACTCCAACATCGGCACGATTTTCTTTGCCGTGGGCTTTAGCGTCATGATGACGCTGGATGTGGCGCTGGGATAAGGAAGTAAATGATGATTTTACAGGTGATTTTGGAAGGCATAGGACTTGGCGTTCTGCTCATTTTGGTTTGCGCCATCGGTATCCGCAAGGGCGCGGTGGGCATGGTGCATCTTTACAGCCAGGAGGTGCAGGAGCGGTGCGTAACGCTGGGACTTACAACACACGCGAAAATCAAGCGAAATGCTTTGATTTTCAAAGCTGTCTGCGTCCCCGGCTACATCGCCTATGTGCTGGTCTGCGTCTATGCGCTCAACGGCGCAAAGGGCTTCGTTCAGGGCTTTTGGCAGCTGCTGGTCATACTGTCCGTTATGAATCTTATAGACCGATTTTGGGTTGACGGCTATTGGGTAGGACATACGAACGCATGGGAAATTCCGGGAACGGAAGACCTGAAACCCTACATTACAGCCAAGGATAAGGGCAAAAAGTGGCTGTTCGGCACAATTGGTATGGCGGTCATTTCGGCAGCACTGGCGGCGATTATGATGCTTTTTATGAAAATATGAGGTGATAGAAATGCTGTTTCAAACATATGGCGACAGGAGGAATCCTGCCGTGCTGTTCTTTCATGCAATGGGTGTGACAGGAGCGAGCAGCGAACCGATTGCGAGGTATTTGCAGGATCGATATTTCTGCATCTTGCCCACCTCCACCGTTTACTGCGAGGGGCAGAAATATGTCAGCAAGCTGGACGAAATACGGCAGGTGGAGGACTTTCTGCATCGACAGGGCGTGGAGCGGCTGGCGATGGTGGTCGCTTCTTCCATCGGTGCAGACCTTGCCATGGCGTTTCTGACGCAGACGAAGCTGCCCGTGGAGCACGCTTTCTTTGACGGCGGGCAGTTCGCCCAAATCGGAAAGGGCACGCGCCGTATCATGACGCCGTTTCTGTATTTTGCCATCAAGAGCCTATATTGGTCGAAGGGCGGTACGCTGAAAAAGATACTGTGGTGTGACGACGATTCCATAAAGTCGTATTTTATAGACGCAGGGAAAAATCTGACCTATACAAATTTGCGGCGGCAGATTTCGGACAGTCTGGAGGATAAACCCTTTCCGCCGCTTTCAAAAGAATTGCAAAAACATACCTATTTCGAGTTTGGCAGTATAGAAGATCATTTCAAATACCGTCAAGCAGTGATGGAAGCCTACCCCTGCGGCCATTATCCCGTGTTTGAGGGATACGATCACATGCAATATCAGATTCGCGATCCAAAGGGGTTCGCCGAAATGCTGGCACACATCGCCGAGCGTGACTGTATGCCGGAACTGCCATTTATCAGAAAGTGAGTGATACCCATGAAATACAAAATCGAGAAAAACACCGTACAGGAGACGCTGATCATTCCGCTGTATGCGCGGAAGGTCTGCTCAGAACTATACCCGAATCTCTACCGGGACGAAACAGCGGTTCGCCTGATTGACGAGATCGACTACGATTTTTCAGAGGCGGAGAAAAACTCCCGCAGCCTGATGCAGCGTTTCGGTTCACTGGAGGTGGCCATGCGGCAGAATGACCTTGCTTTTGAGGTGCGGGATTATCTGAAATCTCACCCCAATGCGGCGGTGGTCAATCTGGGCTGCGGGCTGGACAGCACTGGAAGAAGCTGCGACAACGGCAGCTGTAAAATTTACAATCTGGACTTTCCCGATGTCATAGCCGTGCGTAACGAGCTTTTGCCCGCCGGGGAGCGTGAGGAAAATATCCCATGCGATTTGAACAATACCGAATGGTTTAGAAAAATTGACTCTTCAAACGGCGCGGTATTCTTTTCCTCCGGGGTGTTCTACTACTTTTTGACTGAGCAGGTCAAGGCGCTGGTACAGCAAATGGCAGACGCTTTTCCGGGCAGCGTGCTGGTGTTTGACGCTGCAAATCGGACGGCGGTGAAGATGATCGCCAAGACATGGCTCAAGAGTGCGAAGATCAAGGATGTGGGCGCGTATTTCGCAGTTTCGGACGCTCCCCAAGAGATCAGTGCGTGGGATAGCCGCTTGCAGGTCACCAGCCGAGGCTATATGCTGGGCTATCACAATCTAAAAGACCCGTCAGTCAGCGGCTTTTTCCGTTTTCTCGCCAGGGTCGGTGACGGAATGATGAAAATGCAGATCGTAAAGATCGGATTTGGAGGGAAACAATGAAGCACCTGCACTTTGATGTGGAGACCGCCGGCTTTTACGGCGCGTACTGGGCGTGTGCCGGCGGATCGGACTGCGCGGTCATTGCGATGATTGGTGACGATCCGGAGGACCGGCTTGCCCGCTCGGCTGCGAAATGGCTCTGCGGGCGGGGCGTAAATGTGCTCACCATGTCGCCTGGGAAAAAGGATTACGGCCATCATAATTATCCGCTGGAGCGTGTGGAGACGGCCATTTCGTGGCTGAAAGCCAACGGCAACCATAAAATTGGCATTGCCGGTGCATCGACTACGGGAACGCTGGCGCTGACAGCGGCTGCCATGTTCCCGGATGTTACCCTGACCATTGCCATGACGCCCAGCGATTTTGTGTGGCAGGGCTTCATGCAGGGCAAAAGGGACGGCTGCAAGGAATGGCCAATCGAGGGCGAATCGCTGTTCTCCTACCGGGGCAAGCCGCTGCCCTATATGCCGTTTTGCTATCAGCATCCCGACTATTGGCACTGCGTCGCCGCAGAGAGCAAACGCACCGGTGATATGGTAAACGCCCGCAAGCTGTTTGACGACTCCGAGAAGGCTCATCCAATCGAGGCGCAGGAGTATATTCCCGTGGAAAACATCCGGGGAAAGCTGCTGCTGATCGGCGCGGAGGACGATGTGCTGTGGGATACCGCAAAGTATATCCGCCGTATGGAAAAGCGCCTTGCGGAAAAGCCGCATGAATGCGGGATTGAAACAATGGTTTATGCTCACGGCACCCACTTTGTCTTTCCGGAGGGGATGCTGAAAATCATGCTGCCGGTTGGCTCCGGTCTGTTTGTAAAGTTGGCGTTTCAGGCGGCAAAGAAATATCCCAAGGAGTGCCGCCAGACCCGGATAGACATCGAGAAACGGATGTGCCGGACTCTGGCAGAATGGAAAGGAGCGAAGTGAGATGCGTTGGATGGGAATGCCCATAGCCATATGGGCAGTGTTTGCGAAGTCCTTTCAAGCGCAGCTGACGGCGGTACTGGGCTATGACCCGGACACCGCACGTAAGATCACGGAAAAGGCCAAGCCGAAGTACCGTGAGATCATCGCAAAGCTGCCCGAATTTGAAAAAGGTGATCGGTTCAGCATGAACATCATTGGCTGCGCCATGCTGGGGGCGTTTGTCCTCTCCATGCCGCACCGTCCCGATGTGGAAAGCCTGACCGACTACTATGAGAATGCTCAGATGACGCCGCTGATGAAGTGGTTCTGCCGCCAAAGCGGCAAGTCGAAGTTCACGCCAAAGGATATTGCCGGAATGAAAGCCACCGCCGCCCGGAAGGCGGCTGACCGTAACCCCTACTCGTGGAACATGGACTTTTACGAGTATCCCGACGGCAGCGGTTATGAGGGGCGCTTCATGAAATGCGGCATCTGCACGCTGATGCAGGAGCTGGGGCTTTATGACCTGACACCCGCCATGTGCCATTTGGACTACGCCATGAGCGAAGCCGACGGCGTGACGAACTTTGTGCGGCAGTACACGCTTGTCTCCGGCGGTCCTTACTGTGACTGCGGATATCAAAAGAAACGAGTGTGAGGTGGCGGAGCATTGAAATATTTTGAATTCGGACAAGAGCACCCGGAGCTGATGGTGATGCCCCATGGCGGCGTATGCTATTGCGGCGCACTGCCGGTGGCGGAGGAAATGGCAAAGACCTATGGCAGTCGCTGGAGGCGGAATGCGGGGATTACTTGCAGGGAGGAGAGAAACCATGAACTATAAAATCGAGAAAAACACCGTACAGGAAACCCTGATCATCCCTCTCTACGCACGGAAAATGTGCTCGGAGCTATATCCGAACTTATACCGGGATGAAGCGGCGCTTCGGCTGGTGGGTGCAGTGGACTACGACTTTTCGGCACTGGAAAAGAAATCAAAGAGCCTTATGCAGCGCTTCGGCTTTCTGGAGGTTGCCATGCGGCAGAACGACTTAGCCATTGAGGTGCGGGAGTATCTGAAATGCCACCCCAATGCGGCGGTGGTGAATCTCGGCTGCGGGTTGGACAGCACAGGTCGGGCTTGCGATAATGGTAAGTGCAAGCTCTACAATCTGGACTTTCCGGACGTCATCGCTGTGCGCAACGAGCTGCTCCCAGCCAGGGAGCGGGAGGAAAATATCCCCTGCGACCTCAACGATACATCGTGGTTTGAGAGAATCGATGCCTCCGGCGGCGCGGTCTTCTTTGCGGCGGGAGTGTTCTACTATTTCCTAAAGGAGCAGGTAAAAACACTGGTACGGGCTATGGAAGACGCCTTTCCGGGCGCCGTGCTGGCGTTCGATGCCGCCAACGAGAAGGCAGTAAAGCTGATGCTGAAAACATGGCTGAAGGATGCGGAAATCAAGGATGTCGGCGCGTACTTCGCCGTTTCGGACGCCAAGCGCGAGATTGGTGCATGGGACAGTCGCTTGCATATCGCCAGCCGGGGCTATATGCTGGGCTACCACGATCTGATAGACCCGTCCGTCAGCGGATTTTTCCGCTTTCTTGCAAGGGTCGGTGACGGAATGATGAACATGCAGATTGTGAAGATTGGATTTGGAAAAGCAGTATGATCGACATCATTTTTCATGACGAAACGGGTATGGGCTCCGCCTTTCCTGCACAAGCAGACGGCTTCGAAAAGGCGGACGGAAGCGGCGAAATTCACTATTATCGGCTGTTTGACGGCGTGGGTATCCTGCTGCTGCGGCTGGAAATGGAAACATATACAGAGATGCGCACACAGGTCGGTGTGTTGGAGGTCAATTTCTGCATCAACGGCCGCTTTGAAACCAGCTTTTCCATGCGTGACCGCGTCCTGCTGAAGCCGGGGGACATGGCTATTAGCTGCTACGACGGCGTTCACGGCAGCATTTCGGAATCCCGCTTCCCGCTGGGCTACTACGAGGGAATCTGCTTGGAAGTAAACTCGGAAGCGGCCAGCGGTTGGATCGCGCAGCATGCCCCAGCGTTTCATGTGGACTTTTCGGCACTGAAACAAACCCTTCTTGAAAGCAAATGGTATATGGTAGGTTCCGCAGGGTCTCGCTGCGAGCATGTATTCCGGGAGCTTTATGAAAGCGCCTCCTACGCAGAGCGCGGCTTTTTGCAGCTGAAGGTTCTGGAGCTGATGCTGCTGCTGGGCCGCATTCCGCAGGAACGTGCTGCGGATCCGTATTGCTCTGCCGAGCAGACGGCACTGGCACACCATCTCCGGGATCATCTGCTGACGAACCGGGAGGGATATGTGTCCCTTGCCCAGCTGGCGGCAGAGCACGCGATTTCCGTGTCGCACCTGCAAAAGCTGTTCAAGCAGACCTATGGTATGCCTGTCTACCATTACATCAAGGAATACCGTCTGGAGCAAGCAGCGGTGGAGCTGGTTCGCAGCAGGAAGCCTATTACAGAGATCGCCCAGCACGCAGGATATGACAACGCCAGCAAATTTTCGGAGAGCTTTAAAAAGCGGTACGGGAAGACACCGTCCCGCTATCGCGCTGATAAAACGAATGCAGTAAAACGGAGCATAGAAACCAAAACGGAGTAGTTTGAAAACGCGAATCATGTTAGAATACGCGGTGGTTAGAGTACACTAACCAAGAAGTTTCAGGAGGTACTGTATGAAAAAGAAATTTGCTGCTTTTGTGCTTTGCGTGATCTGCCTGCTGTCGGCTGCCGGCTGCGGCCAGACGAAAACAGATGAACAGACGCCGCCGGCGGCTGACCAGAGCACGACGACCGACGATTATCTGACCACCATCAGCGGCACGTATGTGGAGCTGTTCCCGGAGCTGTCAAAATCCGAGTATCGGAATATCTGGATCGATGCCACCACGCCGCTGGCAGGCGCGGAGAACGCGGAGACTGCCACGGATATGCTGCTGGGAATGTGCATGGCGGAGCCTTACGGCCCGGAGGCGGCGGAAAAATACGCGGCAGACCCGGACAGCATGTCGTTTAACTGCTATTTCCTGGGTGGCGTGGACAAGTTTGTGATGGACGGTCACACGATCACCGGCCTGGACGCACAGGGACAGGAGGTTTTCTCCCACACCTATAAGCTGCTGGATGAGAAAAACGAAAACGGCTTCATCTTCTATCAGAGCGAGGATGAAAATTCCGGCCAGTTTACCTATTTTGCGTTCTCGCCCGACACCATGGAAACCACCTATCATCTGGAATTCCGTTATGCAGAGGATCTAAGTGATCTGCAAAGCTGGTTCGAGGGCAATTACGCCTACTGGAACGCGGCGGCGATTGCGGAAGATTATGATCAGGCAACCATGAAGAATGTCATTGAACTTTTCACCACGGAAAATTTGTCTGCGGCAGAATAAACGGCACCTGCGCTCCCGCTTGATTCAGGCGGGTGCGCAGGCGCGCTTATCGGTAAGGATGTGATTTTATTGAAAAAACAATCTGACTTTTCCCGCCTGATGGGCTATGCGGGCAGGTATCGGGTTTTTACCTATGCCTCCTGGGTGCTTTCCGCCATCAGCGCGCTGACGGCGCTGGTGCCGTTCCTCTATATCTGGATGATTCTGCGGGATGTACTGGCCGCTGCGCCGGATTATGCGCAGGCGGTGAACATTCCCCATTACGGCTGGATGGCAGTGCTATTCGCGGTGCTGTCTTACCTTATTTATATTGCAGCGCTGATGTGCTCCCATCTGTCGGCGTTCCGGGTGGCGACCAATCTGCGGCTGGCAGTGTCGGAGCATCTGGCACTGCTGCCGCTGGGCTTTGCCGAGAACTTCGGCAGCGGTAAGCTGCGCAAGATCATCCACGAGAGCACCGGAGCCGCCGAGACCTATCTTGCCCACCAGCTGCCCGACCAGTACAACGCCATCGCCACCCCGGTGGGGCTGCTGGTGCTGCTGTTGGCGTTCGACTGGAGGTTGGGGCTGCTGAGCCTTGCGCCGGTGGTGCTGGCTTTTCTCATTATAGCGACCATGACCGGCAAGAGGATGGTCGAAAAAATGCGGCAGTACGGCAACGCCTTGGAGTCCATGTCCAACGAGGCAGTGGAATACGTCCGGGGCATTCCGGTGGTCAAGACCTTCGGGCAGAGTGTGTTTTCCTTCAAAAAATTCAAGGCCGCCATTGATGAGTACGAAAAGTGGGTCGTCTCCTACACCAAAGACCTGCGCCTGCCCATGATGTTCTACACCGCCGCCGTCAACGGCGTGTTCGCCTTTCTGATTGCAGGCGGGCTGCTGTTCACGACACACGGCGTGACCCCGGAATTTCTGCTGAACCTGCTGTTCTATATCATCATCACGCCGGTGATCTCCCTGACTTTGACCCGTATAATGTACATGAGTGAGAACAAGATGGTGGTAGCGGATGCGCTGGCACGCATCGACTCGGTGCTGGAGGCGGCGCCCATGCAGGTGCAGGCTGTTCCGCAGCACCCGAAGGATTCCTCTGTCACGTTGCGGGATGTGCATTTCAGCTACGACGGAAAAACCGAGGTCATCAAGGGCGTTTCTCTGGACATTCAGCCGGGACAGACCGTGGCTTTTGTAGGCCCCTCCGGCGGCGGAAAATCCACGCTGGCAAACCTTGTCTGCCGGTTCTTTGATGTGCAGAGCGGCAGCGTCCGGGTGGGCGGAGCGGATGTGCGGGATATCCCCAAGGAAGAGCTGATGGATACCATCTCCTTTGTGTTCCAGAACAGCCGCCTGCTCAAGGGCAGCATTCTGGATAACGTCCGTCTGGGCAGACCGCAGGCCACCGAAGCCGAGGTGCTGGCAGCGTTGAAAGCGGCGCAGTGCATGGATATTATAGAAAAGTTCCCGGCGGGCATCCATACCGTCATTGGCACCAAGGGCGTGTATCTGTCCGGCGGCGAGCAGCAGCGCATTGCCATTGCCCGCGCCATGCTGAAAAATGCGCCCATCCTGATCCTGGACGAGGCCACCGCTTTTGCCGACCCGGACAATGAAGCTAAAGTGCAGGCAGCCTTTGCCCGGCTTGCCAAGGGCAAAACCGTGCTGATGATCGCGCACCGCCTGTCCACAGTCGCTAACGCCGACTGCATCTATGTGGTGCAGGATGGGCAGATTGTGGAATCCGGCACAAAGGACGAACTGTGTGCGCAGAACGGTCTGTTTGCCCGGATGTGGCAGGAGTATCAGGCGTCGGTGCAGTGGAAGGTCGCAAAGGAGGGGTAAGGAATGATCGAAAAAATTCAACACGCAACGGCCAGCTCCCCGGAGGGCGCAAAGGGTCTGGTGAAGGGCGTTCTGGCATGTGCGTTCCAGAACATGGCGTTCATGCTGCCCACCGGGCTGTTGTATCTTCTGGTAAAAGACCTGCTGGCAGGCTCTACGAGCGAGAAAAGTACCTTTTATCTGCTGGGATGCGTTGCCTGCCTTGCATTGATTTTACTGACCACATGGTTCCAATACAACGGCACCTATTTTACCACCTATAAAGAGAGCGGCACCCGCCGCCTGACCCTTGCGGAGCGGCTGCGGAAGCTGCCTCTGTCCTTTTTCGGCAAGCGAGACCTTGCCGACCTGACCAGCACCATCATGGCAGACTGCGAGGTGTTGGAAAAGGACTGCTCCCACTTCATCCCCGGTCTGTTCGGCTCCCTTATTTCCACCGCGCTCATTGCCCTGAGCCTGTTCGCCTTTGACGGACGGATGGCTCTGGCAGCCCTGTGGGTCATCCCGGTATCCGCCGCTATCGTGGTGGGCAGCTACCGGGTGCAGAACAAGGTGCAGGCCAAGACCATGGCGGCGAAAATGGCCTGTGCGGACGGCATTCAGGAGTACATCGAGACTCTCCGGGACCTGAAAGCCAGCAATGCGGAGCAGCGTTATCTGTCCGGTCTTTCCGGCAAAATTCGGGCTGTGGAAAAGCAGTCCATCGCAGCAGAACTGGAAACAGCGCTGTTTGTGTCCTCTGCGAGCATGGTGCTCAAGCTGGGCATTGCGTCGGTGGCACTCACCGGCTCGGTGCTGCTGGTGCAGGGCAGTATCGATGTGCTGACCCTGTTTCTGTTCCTGATGGCGGCTTCCCGGATGTACGACCCTATGCAGGGCGCGTTGCAGAATCTGGCGGCGGTCATTGCCATGCGCACCAATGTGGGGCGGATGAACGAGATTCTGGACGCTCCCCTGCAGACCGGCAGCGAGCAGCTGACCAATCAGGGCTGCGATATCGTGTTCGACCATGTGGGCTTTGCCTACAACTCCGGCGAAACGGTGCTGCGGGATGTCTCCTTTACCGCAAAGCAGGGCGAGGTCACGGCACTGGTGGGTCCCTCTGGCGGCGGCAAGACTACCGTTTCCCGACTGGCGGCACGGTTCTGGGACTACCAGAAGGGCAGCATCACCGTGGGCGGCATGGAGGTTTCCCGAATCGACCCGGAAAAGCTCATGAGCCTGTATTCCATCGTGTTTCAGGATGTGACTCTGTTTGACAATACGATACTGGAAAATATCCGTCTGGGGCGCAAAGGTGCCACCGACGAGGAGGTCCTTGCGGCGGCAAAGCTGGCAAACTGCGAGGAATTTGCCGAAAAGCTGCCGGACAAGTGGAACACGAACATCGGCGAGAATGGCTGCGCCCTTTCCGGCGGCGAGCGTCAGCGCATTTCCATTGCCCGCGCCTTCCTGAAGGATGCGCCCATCATTCTGCTGGACGAAGCCACCGCCAGTCTGGACGTGGAGAACGAAACTGCCATTCAGGAGGCACTTTCCCGGCTCATAAAACACAAAACTGTCCTTATCATTGCCCACCGGATGCGCACCGTAGCCGGGGCGGACAAAATCGTGGTGCTGTCCGACGGCGTGGTGGCCGAACAGGGCGCGCCCGATGCACTTTATGCCCGGAACGGCCAGTACACCCACATGGTGGATCTGCAGACCGAAAGCCAGAGCTGGGCCATCTGACCCAATTCAAAAACAGCCCCTCGACACAACAAAAAAGGACATCTATTCGAAAGAATAGGTGTCCTTTTTAGCACCCGAATCCGCCAGCTAACAGTCATGTTTAAATTACTTCCTTATCACTGTTAAGCCAACGGTTCGCTGCACTCTTATAATTCCCTGTTTCAAGTAAGTTCCTTGCCGCGGAAAGGCATTCAACTGCGTGTTCCAGCCGCGCCTGCGACAGAGCCTTTCGTTCATGCTCCTGCATAACGGATACCCTCCCGAACGACGTTCCGGTAATACGGCAGCGCTGTCTGATAGCGTCTGAACTGCCCAGCGGCTTGACGGTCACAGAAACGGTGATGTCGTGCTCCAGACTCAATCGGCTGGTCACCTTTGCAACATCGTTGCGGTGTTTCGCAATCTCCGCTTGTTCCAAATCCACAGTCAGCAGAATATCAATGTCCGACTCCGGATTGAAATCGCCGCGCGCATAGGAGCCGTACAGATAGGCGTCATGAATGCGCCCGAAAATCGGACTGCACGCATGATAGACGCTGTGCAAAATTTCTTCTGCCTGATTTCTGGTACACATATACTCGCCTCCATTCTTTGTTTTATTATACCCTGAATTGCCCCCACCGTCCACGGTGGAGCATGACTACTGTTTGACTACTATCGTCCAAGAAACAAAAAAAGCCGGTTTGTCCAGTGTTTTCAATGGTTTTGCAATCATTCAGAAAAGGCGAACATTCTCGCAAAAAACCGTATAACCCTTGAAAACACAGCATTTTATCAGATGATGTCTGAAAACTCCGACTCTGTAGGTCGCACGTTCGAATCGTGTCGGGCGTACCAAAAATCCTGTGAAATCGTATGATTTCACAGGATTTTTCTATAAAACCGGAATCAGCTGATTCCATTCTGATTTTGACAAAAAACCGTCATCTTTCCAGATGCCACGAAAACGGGAAATAGCTACTGTGTTTTGAAGATTCAACGACGGATATGGTGTGTCAGGAAGTTCGCAAATCCATGCTGTTCACCGTGAACAGACTGTCGCTCATACTTGCCATAGAATCCCTGCATGCTTTATTCCATATTCCAATCCTCATGGTCGTCCTCGGCATGGCCGAGGGCAGCTTCCTTTTGCCGGAGCTTGTTCCGTCGCGCGTCGGCGTCTCGTCCGTCATCTGCTTCACAGCGCCGCACACAAGATCACAGCCGTAATCGAGACCCACACGCAGAGGCGGATTTTCTTTCTTTTTGTTCCGGTTTTGGCATTGAGGTTCGTTTTTTTACATGGTATACTTTATGAAATACAGTTTGACAAATTGAAATTTGGGAGGTCAAAAATGCAGACGATTCAGTTAAAAGCAATGACAAGAGAGCTATGTCACGAACTATACAGGCACTGGACGAATGACGCATCCATCTATATGGACATGCGCTTATTCCGCCCCTATGTTTATGACGAAGTAGCGGTAAACCGATATTTTGATGCAAAGGGGCAGGATGCTTCGCGCAGGTTGTTTGCAATCATGCTTGGAGATACTGTAGTCGGAGAATTGCAGCTGAAGCAGATAGACCATGATAAAAAAGAATGCACACTGAGTATCCATATGCAAAACGACGCGGTAAAGGGAAAAGGATATGGAACGCAGGCAGAGCGTTTGGCAGTAAAAATCGCCTTTGACGAGTTGGGAATGGCTGCTGTGAACGCAGATACCGTGATGAAGAACACCCGAAGTCAGCACGTGCTGGAAAAGGCAGGCTTCCGCTTTGTCGGAGAAGATGGAACATTCAAATACTACCGTATCGAGCGGTGAATCTGAGCTTTCACATTCTATATGCGTCTGCATGCCTTTTTCATATTCCATTCGGAAAAGTGGGCACGGGCTTCTGCCCGATTTGAGGCATTTGGCAGGGAGCCGTATTGCTCGCCGGAGGCATCCCGCACCGTTGGTGCAGAACTCCAGCCCGCCTGCGGGCTATTTTCTGCTCGTCTGCCCCTGCAGGGCATCGTCCGGGATCTCCAGAATATAGGTCTCGCCGACATTGATGATATGCGTGCCGCAGTAATTGTACTCCTTGCGCATTCCATGGCCGTAGCTGGCATGGACATGCCCATGCAGAAGATATTTCGGCATGTATTTTTCGATCAGCTTCCGGAAGCAGGCAAAGCCCCGGTGCGGCAGATCCTCCAGATCGCCGAAGCCCTGCACCGGCGCGTGGGCCACGACAATGTCCACGCCCTTGCGCAGCTTCCACGACATACGCCGGATACGGCGCTGCATATCTGCCTCGGAGTATTGGTATTCTCCGGGCCGGTAGCGGAGGCATCCGCCAAGCCCGACGATGCGCAGGCCGCGAAAGGTCACGACCTTGTCGTCGATACAGTCGCAGCCCTCCGGCGGACGGGTGCGGTAGCCCTCGTCATGATTTCCGTGGATATAGAGCAGGGGCGCGTGGCCCATGGTCACAAGAAAGGTGAGATAATCCGCCTTCAGATCGCCGCAGGACAGAATCAGATCGATGTCGTCCAGCTTTTCCTTGCGGAAATAGTCCCAATACGCTTTGTTTTCTTCGTCGGCAAGACACAGTATTTTCACAGAGGGGCCTCCTGCTCGGGTGGGATTTGATCGCGGTAAACGCCCTGAAGGCGTACCATGCTGCGCGCCATGGGCAGAATTTCATCAAAGCTTGGGATATGGCCGCTGACGCAGCTGCAAAGATAATCCATGTGCAAGATCTCGTCGATGCTCAGCTTTCCGCCGCCGGCATTGATCAGGCGGCCGTCCTGCGTGCTGAAGCTGCGGTCAAAGGGTGAGAGCTGCCCGGACTGCAGCTCGCGCCGGAGCGCCTGTGCCAGCACCTTGACGCCCTCCGGCAGGCATTCGTCGAGCATGACGTCGATCACGCCGCTCGACATGCCCCACCAGTAGTTGACGGCGCGTGCGCCGTCGGCCTCGCGGTACCAGCTGTCGTCCAGAATGCTGCGGACGATGCGCTCATAGAGTCTGCCCCAGTTCCAGACCGGCGATGCAAGCGGCCAGAAGCTGCCGCTGTCGTCCATCAGGAAAATGCCGTATTCGGTGTATTTCCGCTCCGGCGTGGGGATATCGCGGTTGGAGACGATCTTGACGCCGCGTCTGCGGAAATCTCCGAGGAAGTCCCCGGGCAGGCAGCTCCAAGCCAACTCGATCTGCACGTTCGGATTGACCATCTTCGCGCCCAGCGCAAAGGCGTTGATGCTGGCCGGGACACCGTAGATCGGATAGCTTCCGACATAGCCGATCTTGCCGTCACGGGCCATCGCGCCCGCAATAGCGCCGGTGATGAATTTCCCCTCGTAGACGCGGCCATAGTAGGTGCGGATATCGGGATACGGCATATCGACCGAGCAGTTGAGCATCCGCACGCCCGGATGCCGCGCGGCCACGCGGAGCGTCGCGCCGATGAGCGGCGGCGTGGTTGTGAAGATCACGTTCGCGCCGTCGCGGATGGCCTGCTCCATGATCTCCTCGCCTGCCTTGCCGGGAACGGCGTCGAAATAGGCGCGCGTTTCGACCTGCTTGGTAAATACGGCGTCCAGATACGCCCGGCCGGTTTCATGGGCCTTCGTCCATGTGCTGCGCTCCGCGTCGCGCTCATGCACAAACGCAATTTTCAGGTGCTTCGGGCGCGTTCCAAACAGGGCGTAGCGCGACGGGTCGCGCACCTCGCTGGCCGCCGGCTCCGCGCTGACTGCGACGGGATTTGGATGCGCCAGCGTATTGATATCCGACTGGAGCAGCCCAACCGCATTTTTCAGCGTGTCCGTGTCCATCTCCCGGATCGCCGAGAACGGATGGTAGCGCAGGAACACCAGCAGAGCGTCCGCCGTGCTCAGCCCGCGCAGGAACACCTGCCCGCGCAGCGCCTCTTCAAAGCGGAGGAAGCTCGAAAGGAAGGACTGGCGGTACGCCGCCGTCCACGGCTCCTGCGCGCCTTCGAGCTTTACCAGCAGCTTCCGGTAGGAGCCGGAAGTGGTAAACTGCACCTGATACAGCCGCGCGATGCGGAAAAACTCCAGAAACTCCTGATAAAGCGCATAGCGCGGAGAATCCGTATCCGTGGGCATCAGCCGCGTCACATAGGCCGGGACCGTCGGCGCCTCAAAATAGCGCAGGACGCTGACACGCTTGTTGCCCTCCTGCACATAGAATTTTCCATAATATTCAAAGCAGCGGATCGGTTCGCGGATGCCCTCCTCCCTCAGATGGGCGTTGCAGAGATTGATCCATTTGCAGCCGAACTCCGTGTCAGAATCCAGCAGCGGCAGAAAGCTGGGCGAGAGCGCATACTGCCGCCCGGCCGTCTTGGTTCCGACGATCAGGTCGATGGGGATCTCCATCAGGCCGACGCTCTGCTGCTGCGCGGAATTGCTGTCGGGGAAAACCTCGTCGAGCACCTGCACATAGGACGGAACGCCGGAGGCCATGCAGTGCTTGTGCTCCCGGAGTCCCGCTTTCAGCGCTTTCGAATATGCGGAAACCGCAGAATTGGCGTCCATAATGATGCCTCCATTTCTATCCGTCCGGCTGCGCCGGACGGTCATTTCAGATACACCCTAGAGTGTCAGCCGGATCCCTCCGTCCGTCTCCACAGAGCCGTCCGTCAAAAGGCCGTCTCTCCGGCAGACGGCGGTCATGGTCTGCATCTCCGCCGTCATATCCAGAAGATCGTCCTCGAAGAGATTGGCGTACTGCCGGTCCATGGCGGACTGGATCTGGTCGAGGCAGTCCGAAAATTTGACGGTCATTTCCTCCAGCGGTGCGCGGCTGCGCTCCAGATACTCGTATTTTGTGAGGAGCGTGCCGAGCGTCGGCAGATAGTAGTTGAAAAAGGTCCGGACGCGGGGAATGTCGCCCGGATCGTCGCGCAGAGCGCGCAGAATCTGGTCAGCCGAGGCGCAGATGCCGTTCGCCTTGCCGCGAATCGCAGCGCTGCGGATACGGGCGGACATGGCGCGCAGCTGCGCCAGATTTGAGCGTCCCTTCGCAAGCAGCGCCTCATTGTCCTTCGACAGCTCCGTTTTCTGCGTCTCCTGCCGCTCCTCCTTCGACGAGCGAAGCGCAAAGACCAGCACCACGATCACCAGCAGCGCGACGGCGATGGCCGCGATCAGCGCTGCGCGCAAAATCAGCCGCGCAACGCCGCCCAGCGAGAGCTTGGACAGCAGCAGCGCCAGCACCGCGCCCAGGATCAGGCAGCCTCCGGCCAGCAGACCACCGCTTTTCTTATCGTGCATACGGGAGCCTCCCTTCGTTTCGGGCCGTCACGCGCGCGATTTGCGCATACAGAACGTGACGGTAAAATACAGCGCGAGATACAGCGCGATGGCCGCGCCCACCGAGCATCCGGCGTAATAGGCCGTGACAAGCCCGGCAAGGCTGCATCCGAGCGCGCCGAGCACGGACAGCAGATGATACTGCCGCAGGTTCCGCGCGACGTTCCGCGCCGACGCGGCGGGCAGGACGAGCAGTGAGTTGATGACCATCAGACCGACCCAGCTCATGGCCAGCGTCACGACCACGGCGATGCAGACCGTAAACAGCGTTTCATTGCGCCGGACGGAAATGCCGCGCGAGCTTGCCAGCGCCGGATGCACTGCCGCGAGCATCAGCCGGTTGGAGGACAGGCACCACAGGAGCACAACGCCCAGCAGCACCAGCGCCAGCAGTCCGATCTCCAGCGGCGTAACGGAAAGGATGTCGCCGATCAGGTACTTGTTGAATTTTGTGAAGCTTCCGCCGCCCATGGTTGCAATGAAGATGCCCAGCGCAACGGCGGTCGAGGAAAAGACGCCGATCACGGTGTCCGCCGACTGGTTCGTGCGCGCGCGGACATAGGAAAACAGCAGCGCGAACACAACAGCCAGCCCGACCGCCCACGCGATCGGCAGCGCAGACCCGCAGAGAACGCCGATGGCGATCCCGGTAAAGCCGGAGTGTCCCAGCGCGTCGGAGAAGAAGCTCATCTTGCCCGTGACGATCATTGTGGACAAAAGCCCGAACAGCGGCGCCATAATGAGCACGGCCAGAAGGGCGTTTTTCATGAAGTTCATCGACAGCAGCTCGAGATGGAGCGCGTCGCAGAGCGCATACCAGAGGCTCATTGGGCTTTTCCCCCTCTCATGTGGAAAACCTCCGCGAAGGCGTCGGAGCTGAGGACCTGTTCCGGCGTACCCTCGCACAGGACGCGCTCCCGCAGGAGCACAACGCGGTCGGCATATTTTTCGAGCATGGAAAAATCATGCGTGGTCATGAGAATGGACAGGTCAAATTTCTTCCGGATGCCGTCGAGCATGTCCATCAGCAGCGCCATACCCTCCACATCCACTCCGGAAAGCGGCTCGTCGAGGATCAGCATGTTCGGCATCGGCTCAAGCGCCAGCGCCAACAGGACTCTTTGCAGCTCGCCGCCCGAGAGCGCGCCGACGCGCCGGTCGATCAGGCTCTCCGCATCCACGTTGGAGAGGCACTGCAGGACCTTCTCCCGCATGGCCGCGCGCGGACGCAGAAACGCCGGACGCTTTCCGATGCAGCAGCAGAACAGGTCGAGCACGCTGATGGGGTCGCCCTTGGCGAAATTCGGGCTTTGCGGCACATAGCCGATGCGCAGCTTCTGTTCCCGGCCGTCGGGGCCATGGAACGTGATGGAGCCGGTGTATGCCTGCTGGCCGAGAATGGCGTGAATGAGCGTGGATTTTCCCGCGCCATTCGGGCCGATCAGAGCGACGATCTGCCCGCAGTGCATATGCAGGTTTACGCCGGAGAGGGCCTCCTCCGCGCCGTAGCGCACGGAAAGGTTCTGAATTTTCAGGCAGCAGGTGTGGTTGCAGTCGCCGCCGCGTCTGTGGATAAATGGCGTCATGAAAGCGCCTCCTTTACGGTTTCCAGATCGTGCCGCAGGGTCTCAAAATAGTCCCGCGCACCCATGCCGAGATCCAGCACAAAAACGCCCGCGCCGGTCTCGTTTGCGACGAGGCGGGCCACGGCATCATCGCCGCTGGCCTCGCAGAACACGGCGGGGATATCGCGCGCACGCAGAAGCCCGACGATCTCCTCCAGCTCTCTGGCGGGCGGTTCGCTGCCTGCCTCAACCTCCATGGCCGCCGCGATGTCCAGTCCGAAGGCGTCGGCAAAATAACCGAAGCCGTCATGGAACGTCACAAGCTCCCGGCAGGAAAGGCCGGAAAGCGCCGCGCGTCCGTCCTCCAGCAGCTTGTCCAGCTCTGCGCAGTACGCCTCCGCGTTCCGGGAAAACGTCTCCGCATATGCCGGATACAGCCCGCTCAGTCCGGCGGCGATATTTCTCACCATCTGTCCCGCACGGGCCGGATCGAGCCAGAGATGCGGGTCGGCCTCTCCGTGTTCGTGGTCATGACCGTGACCGTCGTGGTCGTGGTCGTGGTCATGGTCATGCGCCTCGGCGCTCAGCGTTTCGATCCCGTCAGAGGCGTCGATGCAGCGTTCGCCGTCCGGCAGCACGTCCGCCATGAAGTCCTCCAGCCCGAGGCCGGAAATGACCACTGCCCGGCTCCGGCTCAGAATTTTCATCTGCTCAACGGAAAGTGCGTAATCATGAACGCAGGAGACCGGCTCCGAGATCACGCGCTCGACGTGCAGGCCGGTCCCCTCCGTCACAGCGCAGGTAAACTGCCAGACGGGATAGGTCGTCGCCGCGACGCAGGCCTCGTCCACAGAGGCGGGGGCCTGTGCGCAGCCGGTAAGCACCAGCGCCAGAAGCAGCGCCAGCGCCAGAATTCTTCTGTACATGAAAGGTGCTCCTTAATTTTGACTCTCTTTTATTATACAGAAGCTGTCAAGCGTCTGCTGCCTATAAAACGGTAATATACCGGCTGCTTGCAAATCCGTGCAGGCCGTCGTATTCCACCGTGTACCACTCGTCGAACTGCCCGAGGATCGTGACCGTCGCGCCGTTCGGCAGCTGCGCCAGCACGGCGGCATCCGTCGTAGGCAGACTGCGCAGATTGAGCGTGCCGGAACTCAAGGTGACGATCCCTGTCCGCGGCTCCGACGGCGTCAGGAACGGCAGGCCGAAATACTCCGTAACGCCCTCGCTGAGCGCGGCAGCGATCTCCTCCAGATTTCCGGTCAGCCAGTCCGCGTCCTCCACATTGTCGTGATAGCCAAGCTCCGCCAGCACCGACGGCGCTTTTGTCCGGCGCACCTCGCCGATCAATACGGTCGGCAGCGCCCGCACCCGCTCCGGGAGCGGATAGATCGGCTTGAGATTGTCCACGAGGATGTTCGCCATCCGCAGTCCTTCTTCGCTTGCCGGGAAATAGTAGATATCCACGCCGCGCTGACGGCCCGCCAGCGCCTCCGGCGAGGCGTTGGAGTGCAGCGCCAGATGGAAGTCGTATGTACCGGCGTTGGAGGCGCGGATAGACTGCGCCGCGCTTCCGTTCGGGTCGTTGCGCGTGACGTTCAGCCCGCTTGCAAATAGATACGGCTCCATCCGGTCGGCCAGCTGATTCATCCAGTACTGCTCGTTTCCGGTCGTGACATAGGGGTTGAAGTCCTGCGTCGAGGGGCTGAGAAACAAAAAGGGCATAAAAATACCGCCTTCCATGTTTTTCTTATTCTATGCCGGAGCCATGGAAGCGGTGCGCAGGAAAAGGAATGCTGTGGGGAGTTTACACAGGCCCGGAATCGTGTTAGAATGGTTTGGAGAAAACGAAGGAGCATAACAATGCAGTATATAGTTCTGGATATGGAATGGAATCAGCCGTGGCCCGGCTCTCATACGGCGAAAAAGCCGCTGCCCTCGCCCATGCGCGGCGAGATCGTGCAGATCGGGGCGGTGCGCCTGCTGGAAAACCGGACGGTGGCGGATGAATTCCAGATCCTCATCCAGCCCAAGTATTTCAAAAAGATGAATCGGAAGGTCAGCAGCCTGACCGGCATCAAGGATGCGGTGCTGCGCGAATCCGGCGTTCCGTTCCCGGAGGCGATGGCGCGCTTTCGCGCATGGTGCGGCGGAGAGAGCATTTTCCTGACGTGGGGCTTCGACGACATCACGATCCTGAAGGAAAATCTGGCGCTCTACGGCATGGACGACAGCTGGGCAAGCCGCTGGTACAACGCGCAGCTGATCTTCAACGCACAGACCGACGGCGCAACGTCGCAGCGCGCCCTGAAAACAGCACTGGAGCTGATGGGCATCGAGCCGAGCCGCCCGGCGCACGACGCGCTTGGCGACGCCTACCACACGGCGCTGATTTGCAGCCGCCTCCGCCTCGCCGAAGGGATCGAAGCCTACGGGCAGGCGGCAAAGGAGCATGAAAACGGCTTCCACGGCGCGGAGCTTCCCGGCTGTCTCGCGCGTCAGGTCTACCATGGCTACGCCGACAAAACGCAGGCGCTGGCTGCCATGAGCACACACGAAAACGCCTGCCCGCAATGCGGCGGGCAGATGCACGCGGGCCGCTGGCTGAGCCAGCCCGGCCGGCGGTATATGACCATGGCCGTGTGTCCGGAGCACGGCGCGTATCTGGTGCGCGTCCGGCTCGTGGCCGAGACGGATGGTACGCTGCGCGCAAACCGGCTGGTCTATGCCCCGGACTCCGACGCGGCAAAGAGCTACGCGGCACAGGCCGCTCTGCCGCGCAGGCCGCACCGGCACCGGTGCCGTTCTGCCGCAGCCTGGCAGGAATCCTAGGGAACCTCTGAATAAATCCACGACCGCGGACGACGGATCTTTTCCGCCAATCCTGCGGTTTGAAAAACGAGAAATACATACAGTATTCCATCGTTTTTCAAACCTTGTCTTGACGAAAAATCTCTCGCCATCCACAGCCGCTGATTTAATCAGAACTTCCCTAGAATATCCAAAAGCACCCTCCGTATGGCATTCCATACGGAGGGTGCTTCTTTTCGGTGGAAAGACTCACGCACGCGCGGGCTTTTTTCTGTGCATGAGAACGCAGTAGGCCGTCAGGCAGACGACAACGGACACGAAGGAGCCTACCGCCGTGGCAAGGCCCATCGGCAGCAGCGTATCCGGAAAATACAGCGAGGCCAGATACGCGCCGGGAACGCGCGCCACAAGAATGGAGATCATATTGTGCAGGAACGAAATGCCGGACTTGCCGATGGCGCAGAAATAGCCGCTGAAGCAGAAGTGGATTCCCGCCAGCAGGCAGTCGATCACATAGCCGCGCAGATACTGTCCGCCCGCGTGCATGACGGCGGTATCGTCCGTGAAGATCCCGACGATCGGCTCCGCGATAAACTGCGCGGAAACGGCGACCACCAGTCCGAAGCCCGCACAGAGTGCGCTGGCATACCACATGGTCCGGACAGCGCGCTCCGGCTTTCCCGCGCCGATGTTCTGCGCACCGATCGCCGAGACGGTGGACTGCATGGACGACGGCACCAGAAACACAAAGCCGATGAATTTTTCCACAATGCCGACGGCCGCCGCGTCGGTCAGACCGCGCCGGTTTGCAATGGCGGTGATAAACATGAATGAAATCTGGACGAAGAGATCCTGAAATGTGATCGGCAGACCGACCTGGAGCAGCTCACCCATAACGCTGCGCTGCGGCCGGAGGTCCTGCTTTTGCAGCCGGATGCCGTTTTTCCGCCGCAGAATAACGATCAGTGAAACGACCACGCTGATTGCCTGCGAAAGCGTCGTGCCGAGCGCCGCGCCGGAGGGTCCGAGATGCATCGCGCCCATGAACAGATAATCCAGCGCGATGTTCGCCGCGCAGGCGACCGCGATGAAGCACATCGGACTTTTCGAGTCGCCAAGCCCCCGGAAGATCGAGCTGAGGATGTTATACGCCGTGATGAAGGGAATGCCGATGAAGCAGATCGTCAAATAGGCTTTCATACCGGCCACGGCCTCCTCCGGCGTGGATATCACGGTAACGATAAGGTCCAGAAACAGCAGGAGCACCGCAGTCATTACCAGAGAGATCGTCATGAACAGCGTAACGGTGTTGCCGATCCCGGCCGCCGCCCGCTTCCGGTCGCCCGCGCCGACGGCCCGTCCGATCAGGACGGTGGATCCCATGGCGAGGCCGACCAGCATGACCGTCACCAGATGCATGACCTGTGAGCCGACGGCGACCGCCGTCGTTCCCGCAACGCCCTCGAACTGCCCGATGATGAACAGGTCTGCCATTCCATAGAGAGTCTGCAAAAAATAGGCCAGAAGATACGGAAGCGAAAAGCGCAGGATGTGCTTCATTACGCTGCCATTGGTCAGATTTTGCTCCATAACAGTCCTCTCTTCCGGAAAAGTCTGCAAAAGCGGCGCGTCCGTCCGCCGGACGGCCGAATACGATACAATAATATAGCGAATTTTCCCGCAATGGTCAACCGCTTTTTCCGTTTCGCGCTGGAAAAGGCCGCACATGTCCCAAGAATCGGAAATCACGCGGTATATTTCCGGTTTTTCGGGTATACTACGAAAAAGGAGGCCCCACGTTTCCGTGAAGCCTCCTATAGACTCATAATCAGCCTGCGTTCTCGCTCGGAGCCGCCTCGAAGGTCTCGACGCGGCGGATACGCGCGCCAAGCGCCGTCAGCTTGCCGACAATGTCCTCATAGCCGCGCTCAATATAGTGCGCGTCCTCGATGCGGGTCCTTCCGTCCGCAGCCATCGCCGCGATCACCATTGCCGCGCCCGCGCGCAGATCGCACGCGCGCACCTCACAGCCGTGGAGCTGGCGGACACCGTCGATGACGGCGGTCTTGCCCTCGACCTGGATGCTTGCGCCCATGCGGTTCAGCTCACCGGTGTAGCGGAAGCGGTTGTCATAGATGCCCTCCGTCACAAGGCTCGTCCCCTCGGCCAGCGCCATGCAGACCGCGATCTGCGGCTGCATATCGGTCGGGAAGCCGGGATACGGCATAGTTTTGACATTGGCCCGGCGCAGCCGCCGGTCGCACTCAACGCGGATGGCGTCGTCATACTCCGTCACACGCGCACCCATTTCACGCAGCTTCGCGGTGATGCAGTCGAGATGCTTGGGAATGACGTTGGCCACAACGACGTTGCCGCCGCAGGCAGCCGCCGCCGCCATATAGGTCCCGGCCTCGATCTGGTCGGGAATGATCGAATACGAGCCGCCGCGCAGGACCTTGACGCCGCGCACCTTGATGACGTCGGTGCCCGCGCCGGAAATGCGCGCGCCCATGGCGTTGAGGAAGTTGGCCAAATCGACGATATGCGGCTCCTTGGCGCAGTTTTCAATGATGGTCATGCCGTTGGAGAGCACCGCCGCCAGCAAAATGTTCATCGTCGCGCCGACGGAGACGATATCCAGATAGACATGTCCGCCCTGAAGGCCGCCCTCCGGGGCGTCCGCGCAGACGTAGCCGCCGTTCTGCTCGACCGTCGCGCCCATGGCCTCGAAGCCCTTGATGTGCTGGTCGATGGGACGGACGCCGAAGTTGCAGCCGCCTGGCATCGCCACATGCGCATGGCCGAAGCGGCCAAGCTGCACGCCGATGAGATAATAGGACGCACGGATGCGCCGCACCAGCTCGATCGGAGCCGTGGCGTTGCGCGCATGGCGGCAGTCGATCTCCACCGCGTTGCGGGAAAGGCGCCGGATATTGGCGCCCATGTCGCTCAGAATTTCGAGCAGCAGACGGACATCGGAAATATCGGGAACGTTTTCGATCCGGCAGGTGCCGTTGACGAGCAGTGCCGCCGGGAGAATTGCAACCGCCGCGTTCTTCGCGCCGGAGATGGAGACGGTGCCGCTGAGCCGCGTACCGCCCTGAACGTGATATTGAATCAAATTAAAACCCTCTTTATGGGAAGAGTATTTGCGCTTTTGTCAGGGAATAACCGAGTTAAATCATGACATGGAAAACGCCGGAAGGCTCCGGCGGTCGTCATGCGCAGGGCCATTGACCCGCTGCCCTGCTGCGGGTTATCATAATCATAGCATATCCCGCGTGGATTGTAAAGGAAAAATGACAAAGCAGAAACGAAAATCTTTAGATTTTCTTAAGATTTTTCCTATTCGGACGGCAGAATGCCCTCCCATGCCGTCACCTCGCGGCTCAGACCGTTCACGCAGAAGCTTCCCGTGTCCGTCACGAGGATCCACGCGGGCGAAAGGCGCATACTGGCCGAAGCGGATTCCGTGTGCCGGTAGGCCTGCTGCACACGGAGGATCTTACTGCCGACCCAGCCCAGCGCGTCGCGTCGGGACAGGAAGGCCGTCAGCGCGTCGGCGCAGGAGATGCAGGCGTCCTCGCTGATGCGGGTGATCTGCGAAGCGCCGGTGTAGAAATAGCCGTCGATCTCGTCCAGCGTGCTGTTGGTGTAGCGCAGGCGAAGCCCCTCGGAGAGCACCGGCACGCCGAGAATGGTTTGCGCTGCGCGCACGCTGTAGACGCCCGCACTCTGCCGCTCCGGCTCCGAAACGCCGCGCGTCTCAAAGCCCATGCTCTTCAGCAGCTTTTCGGATGCGGCCGCAATATCGGTGGCCGGCGTTCCCGTCTCCAGCGCGGCGGAGAAGCCGCCGTCGGAGCGGAAGGTGCAGCTGCCGTTTTCCGACCGGTAGGTGCTCGTAAAATGCGTGGAATCCGATTGAAGGACCGCATTTTCTCCCAGCAGCGCCTGCGCGGCGGCGGCGCTGTCGGCGCTCTGACCGCCTAGCTCGACGGCATACAGGCGGATGCTGTTCGGAAGGATGCTCCGGTCAAGCTCAATGTCGTAGGAGGCGTAGAGCGCCTCCAGCTGTGCGTGAAGCTCCTGCTCCGACTGCGCCTGATGGAGCCGCGTCGGAACCACCAGAAGCAGCAGGCAGGCCACGCTCATTCCAAGGATCAGCAGGATCAGATTTTTGATTTTGGATACCGGCATAGCTCCGCCTCCCTTCCGTTAAGCCTCCGCGCCGCAAAAGCCGCGCACTGTCTGCTCAGGATTTTTTCCAACCGGCGTTCAGCTGTCCGCCGCCGGGATCATCATAGAGTATCCGCAGCCAGCTTCCCTCCGGGACGATCGCCGCGGCCTGCGCCGCGGGCATCAGGGAGATCGGCTGCGTACCGGGCGTGTAGCTCCGCAGGAGCAGCTCCAGCTCCGTGAGCGCGCCGCCGGTAAAACGCGCGACCGCTGCATGCGCGCCGTTTTTCTGCATGACCGGCACGCCGTCGAGCACATAGTCAAAGGTGCAGACCGTCTCCTCCTCCGTCTCCGCAAGCTCCGTCAGATAGAGTCTTGCGCTGCCGGTCAGGCCGTCGGTCAGCTGCGCGAGCAGCGCACGCGCCGTCTCAATGACGGCGGAGGCCTCCGCCGAAGCCGCCGTAAAGCGCAGCAGCGGCTCCTCCACGCTCAGGAGCAGCCGCCCGTCCGCCGTGATGCGGAGCGAAGCGCCCGTCTCGGAGAAGAAGGAATTGCCCTCTGCGTCGGTATAGCTGGCGTCGCCGTAGGGGTTGAAGCCCAGCTCCGCCGCCAGCGGCGTAATGGTACGCGCATCGCACGGATTTGCGGAGGTCGCGCCGTAGAGGCGCGGTGTCTCGCCGCCGATCAGCGAACGCGGGTCCACGCGGTCATAGCGCCCCGTTCCGTCCTCCAGCGCGAAAAAGCTGCCGTCCGGGCGGTAGGAATCCAGCGCCTGCGTCAGCGCGTCGCCGGAAAGCGCCGTATCGCCGACCCAGCAGCTCTCGCCGCACAGGTACAGGCGGACCGCGCCGCTCTCCTGGAGAGACAGTACATAGAGCATCGCCGCCTCTCCGGCCTCCGGGGCCTGCGCGCCGAGCCATTCGGCAAGCACGCCGGACGGAAGCTCCGCCGGGTAGACGAACGTGACGCTGATCCCGGCAATGGCGGAATACAGCTTCTGGAGCGTGGTCTGCTCAAGCTGCGCCGATTCCAGTGCCTGCCCGAGCATACTGCCCAGCGCCTCATAGACGCTGTCGAGCGTTTCAAAGTCATACTGCGCCGTATACCGTCCGGCGGAATTGCGCACCGAAACGGCCAGCGGCTGCGCCGCGTCAAGTCCCGGCAGAGCCTTTTCCGTATAGGTCAGCTCCGCCTGATCGAGCCCGAAAAGGCCCGCAAACGGCTTGAGCGCAGCGGACAGGACCGGTGAGGAGGTCAGCGTCCGTTCCGGAAGCGCCAGCAGCGTCAGCGTCAGAAGCGCAGCGACCAGTATGACGATCAGCAGATCTTTTCCGATTTCCGTCCACCGGCGCATCGCCGCGCCTCCTTTCTGTTCCATGCTCCGCGACCTGCTCAGTCCTTCGCGGCAGGCAGCGTGATGGTCACGTCCGTGCCCTCGCCGTAGACCGACTCGATGCGGATATCGCCCTTGTGCTGGTTGATGATCTCCTTGGCGATCGACAGGCCGAGGCCCGTACCGCCGGATTCGCGCGAACGCGCCTTGTCCACACGGTAGAAGCGCTCAAAGAGGCGCGGCAGATCCTTTTCCGGGATGCCGATGCCGTTGTCGGAGACGCGGACATAGACGTTTTTGCCGCTGCGTCCGGCGCGGATCTCGATCTTGCCGCCATCCGGCGTATACTTGATGGCGTTGGAGACGATGTTCATGACGACCTGCTCGATGCGCTCACGGTCGCCGTTAACATCCGGCATATTCTCCTCGCACTGGAAGCTCAGCGTATGGCCATGGCTCTCTGCGTTGAGCGCGACCGCCTCGTATACGCTCCGGACAGCCTTTGCAAACGAAAAGCGCGATACGTTCATTTCCATCTTGCCGTAGTCGATACGGCTGAGCGTGAGCAGGTCCTGCACGATGCGGGTCATGCGGTCAGCCTCGCTGACAATAACGCCCATAAAGTTGTTGTGCAGCTCAGGCGGCAGCTCGTCTCCGGCGGAAATGATGGTCTCGGCGTAGGATTTGATGTTGGTGAGCGGTGTGCGCAGCTCATGCGAAACGTTTGCGACAAATTCCCGCCGTGCCTGTTCGCTGCGGCGCTGCTCGGTGACGTCGTGAATGACGACCATCACGCCGCCGGGCGCCTGATCGGCGGAATACGGCGCCATGAACAGCTCCAGTTCGCGCGAGCCGACGGTTTTCTGCGCCTCGAGATACTGCGGCCGCTTGAGCGAAAGGATCTGCTCGAAGTCCGCGTCTCCGGCGAAAATATCGGCAAAGCAGGTCGTCGGATCCATCGACCGCGCCAGCATCTGCGAGGCTGCGGGGTTGAAGTGGATGACCTGCCCGCTTGCAGAGAAAGCGACCACGCCGTCGGTCATGTGCAGGAAGAGCGTCGAAAGCTTGTTGCGCTCGTTTTCGACCTCGGAAAGCGTGTCCTGAAGCACCTGCGACATGTAGTTGAAGTTCCGCGTCAGAACGCCGATCTCGTCGCGGCTCGTGACCTCCAGCTTCTGCGAGAAGTCGCCCGCGGCGACCTGACGGGTGCCGATGGTAAGCGCGCGGATGGGCGTGATGAGGATCTGCGCCAGCAGGAACGAAAGCACGATGCAGATCACAAGGCCCAGCGCCAGCGCCTGCAAAATGATGTTGAGCACCTCGCCGGTCAGCTTGTCCACCGTCGCCTTGTTGTCGCGGACGTAGACGATATAGCTCTCCCCGTCCGTCCGGATGGGCACGGCCAGATCCATATAGCCGTTGGCGATGGAGCTTTCCTGCCCCACCCCGCCGTTCATGGCCGTCAGGATATTGGACGTGATATCGACGTGCTCCGTCTGGCTCGAGCCGGTCAGCACGTCGCCGGTCGGCGAAAGGATATACACGTTGCGTCCGGAAATGTCGATGCCAAGCCCGGACTGTGCCATCAGCAGCTCCTTCATCTCGTCCGGCGCATCCGGCGACTGCGCCGCGATCCGCTGGAGCTGCGAGATGAAGTCCTGCGAGAAGGTCTGCTCCATCTGGACATAGAATTCCGAAATATAGAAGTTTCCGACGCCATTGATGAGGAACGCGCCAATGACGGTCATGAGCGCCAGGATCAGGATCACAAGGATCATGACCAGCTTCATACGGAGCGAACGCATGGCAGCGCCTCCTTTCCGGTAGATTCCGGCAGGCCGGGCCTGCCTCAGATCACTGCGCGAAGTAGTAGCCGACGCCGCGCTTCGTCAGGATCAGCGCAGGCTTGCCGGGATCGTCCTCGATCTTCTCGCGCAGGCGGCGGACCGTCACGTCCACCGTCCGCATATCGCCGAAATAGTCGTAGTTCCAGACCTTCTGCATCAGATCCTCGCGCGTGAACACGCGGCCGCGCTCGCGGATGAGATAGAGAAGCAGGTCGAATTCCTTCTGCGTCAGCTCGACCGGCGCGCCGTTTTTCGTGACGGTGAACGACGCCGGATCGATGCTCAGGTTTCCGGCCTGCAGGAGCTCTCCCTTGGGCCGGACGCCGTAGTCCAGATCACGGCGGCGGATATTCGCCTTGACGCGCGCCATCAGCTCCCGCATGGAAAAGGGCTTGGTGATGTAATCGTCGGCTCCGGCCTCCAGACCGAACACCTTGTCCGTCTCCTCCTCGCGCGCGGTCAGCATGATAACCGGCGTGACACGGCCGGCCTTGCGGATGGCCGCGCAGATGTCAAACCCGTTGAGCTTCGGGAGCATCACGTCCAGCAAAATGAGATCGGGGTCGCCCTCCAGCGCCAGCTTCAGGCCGGTCTCGCCGTCGAGCGCCTCCATGGTCTCGTAGCCCTCGCGCTTGAGATTGAATTTCAGGATCTCGACGATCGCCCGTTCATCCTCAACGATCAAAACGGTTTTTTCCATATGAAAGCCTCCTTATCCGCGCCGAAGCGCCTTCGGATAGTGATTTTTTAGCTGACCGGCAGAGCCCTTCGCCCAGCCGAGCGTCAGGCCGTCCACGCGGACCAGCGTCCAGCCTGTATGTGCTCCGGAAATCGTCTCTCCGGCGAGATAGCGCCGGATCTCTTCTGAATCCGACGGAAAACCCGCGACGCTCTTCGCGTCCTTCAGCCAGAGCGCCCATGCGTGCGCCGGTTCAAAGCGCCCGCGCAGCAGCTGTCCAAGCTCCAAGCCCGCGCGCAGCACCTTCAGCCCGCATAGCTCCGGCGTTCCCTCCGGCATCTGATAGAGCGTGCTGCCGAAAAGCAGCGGCTTTCCGCACGGCAGCGCCGCACCGCTCGCCTTTTGAAATTCCAGAAACTCCGGCGGGAAGCGTCCGGACTTCTCCTCCGGCTGCTCTGAAACGTCCTCGCCGCGCTTACGGAGCACAGCCGCGTAATGTCCCTCGCCGCGCAGATCGTGCGGCCAGAGGCGGAATGTGTGCTCCAGCCCCGGCGCGGGATCCTCGACCCAGTCCGGCCTTCCCGGCGCGAACCACGGCGCGGAGACCTCTTCTACATAAAATTCCGGATGCGCATGCAGGAATGCGCTGACCGCGCCCTCGTTTTCCTGCGGAGAAAACGTGCAGGTCGAATAAACGAGCCGTCCGCCGCCCCGCAGCATCTGCGCCGCGCTGTGCAGGATCTCCTGCTGACGCCGGGCGCACATTTCGACCGTTTCCTCGCTCCAATCGGTGACGGCCGCCTCTTCCTTGCGGAACATCCCCTCGCCCGAGCAGGGCGCGTCCACAAGGATCTTGTCAAACCATTCCGGGAAGCGCTCTGCCAGCTGCTTCGGATGCTCGTTCAGCACCAGTGCATTCGCAATTCCGAGCCGTTCCACGTTCCCGGAGAGGATCCGCGCCCGCTTCGGGTGGATCTCATTGCTGACCAGCAGCCCCTCGCCGCGCAGCGCAGCGGCCAATTGGGTCGTCTTGCCTCCCGGCGCGGCACACAGATCGAGCACCCGTTCGCCGGGCTGCACGTCCAGAAGTCCCGCCGGTGCCATCGCGCTCGGCTCCTGCAAATAGTAAAGCCCCGCGTCGTGATAGGGGCTGAGGCCGGGGCGGCTCTGCGCGTCATAGTAAAAGCCGTTCTCCGCCCACGGCACCGGCGTCAGGCCGAACTGCGCGAGCGCAGGCGGCATATCGGTCTTGAGGGGATTGAGACGCAGACCTACGTTTCTTGGGCGGTCGTAGGCCGCAAGAAAAGCCTCATATTCCGTGCCAAGCAGGCGCTGCATCCGCGCAAGGAACAATTCCGGCAGCATTCCGCTCCCTCCCCTTCTTTGCATATTCTGATTTATTATACCGCAAGGCGCGAAAATCGGCAAGGGTAAAGGCGGGAGAAATGTTTTTTCATTTTTTCTGAAAAAAGCGAAAAATAAGTGTTGACATTTTGACCTTCTTCCGCTATAATCAGCCTTGCTGTTCGAGTTGCTGGTATAGCTCAGTTGGTAGAGCAGCTGATTTGTAATCAGCAGGTCGGGGGTTCGAGTCCGTCTACCAGCTCCACCTTCTGACAAATTGCATATGGGGGAATTCCCGAGTGGCCAAAGGGGACAGACTGTAAATCTGCTGGCAATGCCTTCGATGGTTCGAATCCATCTTCCCCCACCAAAAATACCAATTACCCTTTTTGGGTGATTGGTATTTTTCTTTGCGCGGAAGATGGAGTCGAAGTTTATCCCCGTCAGGGGAAATCCATCTTCCCCCACCAGAAAAACCGTCTTGCCTTGCAAGGCGGTTTTTCAATGAAATCCGTCCTGCGGACGGGTGAAATCCTGCCGTGCAGGATGCAATACGCGCCGCGTGTGAAATTGCTGCGGCGATGGGTGGACGGATTTCCTTTCACCCGAGCGAAGCAAGGATTTCATCTGCCGGCGACAGCCGGAGATTTCACCGTGCGCATGCACGATCTCATCAAACGAGTTCACGCCATGGCTGAAAACAAGCTCACCGACCTGTCCATGGATTTTGCCGTACAGACGCTGCAGCTCTGCGAAACCATACACAGCCACAGCGCCCTCGTGAATCAGCTCGAACGCTCATCCACCTCCATCGGGGCCAACATTCGTGAGGCGAGTTATGCGCACGGAAAGGCAGACTTCATCGC
>OGFF01001101.1_pt1 | contig 31263 bp, 17 predicted proteins | sample 1570751 | NCBI WGS metagenome assembly OGFF01 (sample SAMEA2581951, study PRJEB24529) | metagenome | biome: Human gut stool | place: China | collected 2011 | reverse complement strand
CCTCCTTTTATCAAGAGCCTCAGATTTCGAAAGATTTCTGAGGCTTTTTTGTTTTCATGCTGATTTCACAATCTGTATATTTATTGTCTACATCCTCTGTTTTCTTCAATTTTTGCTGCAGCATTTGCCTAAATCATGATATGTATAAAATGTTGCTTAATTGTAGGGTTTACATTTATAAAATCAGCAAAATAACGTACTAAAATGTTTCTTTCCACCAAAAAAATACATTTTATACCCCCCCCATATTCATTTTTTTTATTATTTTTGCCCCCAGAAAATGCAAACTATCATGTAAACGGTTAATTTATATAATTACCTATTTATATAGTAAGAACGAAAAAAATAGAATAAACTAAACTCTTTTAATAGATGGTGAAACGATTGATTTTAGCTACAGTGTTACTCTTATTTGTATCGCTAGCTAATTATGCGCAAAACACGGGAGTCAAGTCCAACCTCTTATATTGGGCTACAACAACTCCTAATCTCGGTGTCGAGACTGCCTTAGGCAAGAAGCATACCGCTCAGGTATTCTTTGGCTTCAATCCTTGGAAACAGTCCGGTGGCGACCAGTCAAGCCTTCGTCATTGGCTTTTGCAACCAGAATACCGTTACTGGTTCTGTCAGAGCTTCAATGGCTGGTTCTTGGGTGTTCATGCCATGGGCGGACAGTTTAATGCAGGAGGAGTGAAGTTACCCCTTGGCATTTTCAAATCACTACGCGACCATCGCTATGAAGGATGGTATGTAGGTGGTGGTGTGACCGCTGGTTATCAATGGCCTCTTTCCAAGCACTGGAACCTGGAAACCTCTGTAGGTTTCGGATATGATTATATCCAGTACGACAAGTTCAAGTGCGGTGCCTGTGGCGAGAAGGAGAAGTCATCTCATGACAACTACGTGGGTCCTACCAAGGCAGCCATTTCTCTTATTTATATGTTGTAACTCATTAAACATAATCTATGAGTATGAAAGATTTTAAGAACTACATATTATTATTCAGCTCTCTTTTGATGGCTATGCCTCTTGCAGCCCAGGATTGCAAGAGGCTCAAGTTGGCTGCCGATAAGATTCAGGTATCTAATGTACAGATGTCTCATCACAATGACCTGGTTACGGTTGCGATGGATCTGAATCTCGATTCCCTGGATCTCCCTACCAACAACCAGCTTGTCTATACTCCGATGATCAAGCATAAGGGTGAGCTGCTCAAGATGCCGGAGATTGTTATCAACGGCAGAAGACAGCAGATTATGTATGACCGTGGAGTAGGGAAGAAACAGTTGCAGCTTTCACCTCAGGCTTTGGTGGTGAAGCGAGACAACAAGAAGCAGCAGACCGTGAAGTATCTTGCCTCCGTTCCTCTCTCTTCTAAGGAAAGAAATTACGATTTGGATATTCATGAAGACCTCTGCGGTTGTGGTGATCTGCAGGATGGCAATGATTTCACGATTTCTCGCCGTCGCCAGCCGGTAGCTTCTTTCGTCCGTCCGGAGGTAGAGGCAATCAAGGTCCGTCATCTGGATAAGCGCGCTTATATCGATTTCCCGGTAGACCGCATCGAGCTGCATCCTGATTACCGCCGTAATCCGGAACAGTTGGATAGCATCATCCGCACCATCAATGCATTGAAGGAAGACAGGAACCTCGAAGTGAGCGGCATCAACATTCATGGTTATGCATCACCTGAGAGTCCTTACACCCATAATGATTATCTGGCAAAGAACCGTGCCAAGACGCTGACCGAATATGTCCGCCGGATGGTGAAGTTGCCAAACAATCTCTTCACGGTTTCTTCTACTCCAGAGGATTGGGATGGTCTGATAGCTTATATTAAAGGTAGCAACCTGGAGCATAAGGATGCCATTCTGGCGATTATTGCAGACAAGAGTCTGAATCCGGATGCCCGCGAGTTGAAGATTAAGAAGCAGTATCCTTCAGAGTATCGCTTTATGCTCGACACCTGGTATCCAGCCCTCCGCCATTCCGACTACCACATTACTTATAAGGTGAAACCTTTCGATGTGGAAGAGGCAAAGGAGATTATCAAGACCAAGCCACAGCAGTTGAGCCAGGAGGAGATGTTCATGGTAGCCCAGACTTACGAGCCAGGCAGCAAGGAGTTTAATGATGTGATGGAGATCGCCGTCCGCATGTTCCCAGAGAACGAGACAGCGAATCTGAATGCAGCCATAACCCGCTTGAATGCCGGTGATGCAGATAATGCGAAACAATATCTCGACAAGGCAGGAACCAGTGCCGATGCCCAGAATTCCCGAGGAGTCTATGAGATGCTGAAGGGCAACGAGAAGCAAGCTCGTTATTATCTGGAGCAGGCAGCCAAGGCTGGTGTTGCTTCTGCAAAAGAAAATTTACAGAATCTATAAAGTTATACATACTGTCTGTTTAGGACAATATAGCTATTCCTTAGAGCCAGGGCACTGCCCTGGCTTGGGACAGTCTCCTAGCTCAGGCATATCTTTTCTAAGTATAAATATAGAAAGAAGTTCAAATATAACGTATTAGATGATTTGTAAACCAAATATATAAAAATGTAATATAATTAGATTTTTAAGAACGTTTATAAGTAAAGAAATAATTATTAATAACAACTATAATAACTTACAAGATGAAGAAAACTTTATTATTTTCCGTTGCATTGGCGGGGCTGATGCTCGGTTCTTGTTCAAGTAGTGATGATCTGAATGGCGGTGGAAGTGGAAATCCAGGTTTTAACAAGGACGGTAATGGATTTATGTCCATCTCTGTAAATCTCCCAACTCGTTCTGGCAGCACAACACGTGCAGAAAATGACAAGTATGAGGACGGATTGTTACCAGAGTATGAGGTAAAGAATGGTATTTTGGCTTTGTTTGATGCATCAAGTAAGACATCAGAAGGCGATTATACATTGCTTGCTGCTTACAAATTGGATTTGACAGATTCTGAACTTGATACTGATAACGACAACATCACATCTACTCATAGTGTTGTTACTCAGATTAAGTCAACAACAGCTACTGATGTTTATGCGCTTGTCCTTTTGAATGATAATAGTATTCTTACAGCAAGTGATGGTAAATTGCTTCAGAATGGTTCAACAGATTTAACAGGCAAAACTTATAATGATATTTTGGCCCTGACCACAGAAAATGCGATGACTGGTACAGGTTTCTTTATGGCAAATGCTCCTGTCAGTGCAACTCCAGGTAATGCCTCTGCACCTGATGGTAAGTATACAACACTTTCTAAGGTTGATTTGACTAAAATTAAAGAAACTAGAAATGAGGCTATCAATGACCCTGCCGTTTCTGTATTCGTAGAGCGTAGTGTTGCAAAGGTTAGCTTGAACTCAACTTCGCTTTCAGGTAATACTTCAGATGATAACCTTCCATACGAATTTAATGGTTGGGTACTTGATAATACAACCAAGTCTTCATACATTGTTCGCAATATGGGAACTAAAGCTGGTACTTATCTGAAATACTCTTCAGAGAAGTTTGGTACAACTCTTAATTCTCGTTTTGTAGGTGATACCAAATTGGGTGCTACATCAAAGCAGCCAGAAGTTGCCTTGTATCGTACCTATTGGTGTGTAGACCCAACATATGACAAGACATTTGATGCAACAGCTCATAAAGCTAACTTTAATACAGTTACTTCTGCTGCAGATGTAACAAGTTGGCTTACATCAGGTAAGTATGTATATTGCCATGAGAATACATTTGATGTAGCCCACATGGATTATTCAAATACTACCCGTGCTTTGGTTAAGGTTACATTTAATGGTGGTAATAAATTCTATACCAATAATGGAGCTAATGCTATCCTTGATACAGATGGCAAGCGTGATGATGCAGTTATGTCATACGTATTAGGTACAGATATTAACATTGTTGATTTGAAGAAGTACTTGTCTGACAACCAGGCATCTACAGGTACAGTTACTTGGTCAAAGGCAGACTTCGATCTTACATGGGCTCCAACTCCTGATGAAGATGGTATCTTGAAGGTTACAGATATTAAACTTTCTGCTGCAGGTCAAGCAAAACTTATAGCACATCCTTCACCCTTTACTGGTTGGGATGCCATTAAGGATCAGCTTAATACAAACCGTGTAATCCGTCAGTATGACAATGGTGCTTCTTACTATGAGATAAGAATCAAGCATTTTGCTGGTGATGATACTGGTGCTGGTGATCTTGCACCATGGAACACTGGGTGGGAGACTGTTAAGCCATCTGCATCAGAAGCTTATCCAGGTAATAAGGAGCAGAACTATTTGGGCCGTTATGGATTGGTTCGTAACAACTGGTATGACATTGATGTTACTTCTATCAAGAAGATCGGTTCTCCTGTTGTTCCAGATATCACTACAGATACCACTCCAGATGATAACATCGATGCTTATATCTCTGCAAAGATTAATGTCCTCTCTTGGGCTAAGCGTACACAGAGTACTATCCTCGGAAAGTAATTTGATAAAAGATAAATATAGAAAATAATAATTGATTAGCGATATGATAGCGCAGAAGATAAATAAATGGTTAAAGGGTGTCATGGCAGCAGCCATGACCCTGACCGTCGCGACCTCATGCCACGATATGTGGCACCAGGATTACAGCGATTGTCCTAATGGTGTATATGTGAAGTTTAAGTATGATTATAACCTCCAGCGTGCCGACATGTTCAACGACCATGTTGGACAGGTAACGCTGTATGTATTCGACGAGAACGGAAACTATATAACCCAACAGACCGAGACGAATTCTGCGCTATCATCGCCTCTCAAAGACCCAAATTATGTGATGCACGTCGAGAACCTGCAGCCAGGTAAATATCAGTTCCTTGCCCTTGCCGGACAGAATGCTTACGCCGACCAGTTAACTTCAGGCCGCGCCAAGTTCGTTCGTACCGCTCCATCGGCTACAGGAGATAAGATGCAGAAACTGGAAGTGAATCTCGATCATGAAAATAGGGGAGAGTATGATGAGGTTGTCAACAACAGCCTTCCTCTCGATACCCTCTGGCATGGTAAACTGCTGGAGGCAGTAGAGGTATCATCCTCAAAACCTTCTTATGCAACCATCCCTCTGGTGCGTGATACCAAGAAGATCAACGTGGCGCTTCGTGACCTTGACTCTCCACAGGATATGGATGTCAACGACTACATGATGACCATCGAAGACCATAATGCCCGCATCCTTTGGGATAACTCTCTCGATGAGAGCCGTAAACTCATTTATACCCCTCATGCTACATGGAATACGGTAGATGAGGACGAGCAGGGCAAGATAGCCCATGCTGATTTTATGACTTCCCGCATTCTGAAACACGAAGATTACAACCTGGATGGCCGACTCCTGATTAAGAGTAAGGAGACCGGAAATACGGTAGTCAATGTAGATCTGCCAGACCTCTTGAGTCGTCTTCGCACCAGCGAGGAGTACAGTTACAGTGCACAGGAATTCCTAGACCGTGCCTACGATTACAAACTTCAGTTCTTTATCCAGGGAGGCAAGCTCAAGTATTGCTACATCACCATCAGCGTGAATGTGCTGAGTTGGAGCAAGCGCATCCAGTTCGAAGAACTCCATTAACATGTCCTACCCGGCTTTCAGCAAGCCGATATAAAAAGAAAGTGTATGTTTAAAATGAAAACTATAACCCTCTCATTGCTAGCCCTTTTACTGGTTATGTCGTTCGCATCCTGTGCGAGTGACACTACTAGTGATTTGCCTCTGCCAAGCAAAGATATGAAGGCATATCTGCAGGTAAAGGTAACGGTGGAAGGTAGTGGAGATACACGAGCGAGTAGGGCAACTACAGGACCTCAAGGAGGTGAAGATGGAAATGGAAGAGAACAAGGAATCAATAAAGAAAATGATGTCAATTCTCTTACCGTCTTACTATATAAATCTGGTAAAGATGACTTAACGGAAGCTGATGCAACAATAGATTATGTATATACATTTACCAATTTAACGAAGGCAACAACTTCTACTTCCGGCATAGATGCAACTTATACTACCGTTCCAAAAGAAATAGATGCTGCAATCGTTGACAAGAATTATCATGTTATAGTGATAGCCAATGCAGACGATATGACTTCCAGATGTAAAGGAAAGAAGATAAGTGAAATCAGAGATTTGCAGATGTCGAAAGTGTGCACCCGAGATGCTGATATTACAAAGTTCTCAAACTTCATCATGTCATCAAAGAAGGACGCAACGATAGATTTCACCAAGGAAGGTTCAGAAACAAATCCGTATCAGGTAACTGTTGACATCGAGCGTCTGGCTGCCCGTATCGACATCATTCCAAATGCTACTTATGATGGTACCAGTCAAGGTTATTATTATAACGTAATGGATGGTACGAATGTAGTAGGCGGTTTTAAGCTCGAATCTGTTACTCCTAACAAAGTCATGACAAAGGGAGAATATCTGATTAAGCGAGTTTCTTCAGATGCAGCTGTATCTTCTGTTACTTATTTTGGATTAGAAACCAAAGATGCAGACAATAAAGCAACTAATTATGTGGTTTGCCCTTGGACAAAGGATCGTGCAGGTCTTACTCTCGCAAAAGCCGAAGGTCCTGCATCTTTATATAATGTAAAGAAGACAACTTCTACCAGTACTACAGTAGGAGAAGCAAGTTACATCCTCGATTATGTGATGGAGAATACGACCACCGATAATGACGAGGGGCATTCTACAGGCCTTATCTTTAAAGGCAAGTATTTCGAGACTTCCGACTGGGATGCAATCAAGAAACAGCCTAAAGCTGGTTCTACAGGAACAGATAAGGAATATACCTATACGCTCCGTCATAGCGACCCTTCAGGAAGTGGAACCACCACTGACCCGATGCATTTTGGTGTTGTTCGCAACAACATCTATCAGGTAAAGGTAGAAGGTGTTGAAGGAAAGTCTAAAGGTATCAAGTTGACCATACATGTAGTCCCTTGGGCACATTACGACCATGGGGAAGTAATATATTAAACTCTAAGATTAATTTACAAAGTATAACTAAAATGAGAAAACATATAATGAAATATATGGCTTGCCTGGTGATGCTGCTTCTGACTTTTGCAGCATGTTCGCCAGATAGTGATGCTTCTGATCCGGGAAGTATCACCAACAAGACATATACTCTCCATTTTAATCTGTCTCCAGTATCAGGAAGTTCTGCTTCTTCCCGTGCAGAAACCTATACTGCAGGAAGCCCCAATACATGGGAGGACGGTTCTAAAGAAGAGAACATGAAGAGTTGGACAGTTGTCTTTGTAAAGTCTGGAACGGTAGCGAAAGTTGTCAAGCAGCCATCCGTAGAAGAAGGCAAAGATAAGAAAGATGATGTAACAGTTACCGGTTTGGAAGCAGGAACCACTTATTCGGTCTATTCTTTTGCCAATATATCAGATACAGAACTCGGTACGATTAAGGAGGGGTCTCGTTCTCCTGACTTCGATTCCAAATCATTTGCTGTCAATGGTAATGATATGGATATTACAGCAAATGGTATTCCTATGAGCAATAAACAGGAGGTAACTATCGGCTCTGACGGTCAACCGAAAGTCAAGGATTTATATGTAGTAAGAATGCTATCCAAGATTACGCTCAAGTTCCGCAACATGACAGGTGAAGATATTACCGTAAAGAATGTAAGTATCAGTGATATTACAAGCAATCCTGCTGCAGGAACAGAAAATGTCAAATTGCTTCCTGCAAAGCCAGTTTCATCTACGAATGATGCCCAAACGCCAAATTTGGTAGAGAATGCTAAAAGAGATGATTTTACACATACTATTACATCTGGTTTGACAATAACCAAGAACACAACCGATTATGATACAGATAACAGCCGTTCGGTTTCTTTCTATGTCAACGAGAGTCAAGCCGGCAATGCTTATCCTTACTTTGTAGTAACGCTCGAAACGAACGTTGGTTCACAACGATATTTCATGTATACCGACTGGAATCAGATAGCCCGCAACGACCATCATGTCTTAAAGTTGGCGCTGAGCGATTACAAGCTACGTCTCAAGGTAGAGGACTTTGGATCTATCGGTTCGGCTCCGTCATTGAAAGATGACGGAAAACAGCTCAATCTCACTTTCCATGATTTAGAGGAGTTCCATATCATTCCTTCTGTTACGAAGTATAGTGATGAATCATCTGTCTCTTTCACTAATCTAGAATGGAAGAAACTTTCAGAATCGGTGGTTGGAGACGAGTCAAAAGCTTTCTCTACTATACCAAAGATAGTAACAGGTGAAAATATAATAGAGGCTGCAACATTAGGTGAGTTAGGCAAGAAGATAGGGCCAATCATCTATCAGCTTTCAGTAAAAGTGGATGATGGAACCACAACTGCACCAACGCTGGTATATCGGGTAGCTATCTCTCAGGATTTAACTTGGTACTCAGCAAGGCGCCATAACGGTGCATTTTGGATATGTAAACAATAATACTTATATTAAAAAACATTGAAGCTTATGTTTAAGTCTAAGATTTTTAATAGTGTAATGAGATATATGTTGGTAGCAATGCTTGCATTGCTGCCAAATGCTATATGGGGAGAGAATGTCTTTTTAAATGATGTACATAAGGTTAACATTAACTTATGTGACATCATGTGGAAGAATAATGCTTTTGCATACGATTATGCTTTGATTTATTTTAAAGATAAAGATGGCAATCAAGTTTCTTTAGATAATTTTGGCTTAGCTCGATGGGGAAAAAATTCTGATTCTGATTTTGATTACTATATTTCTAATGTTTATAATGCTGGAGTTAAGAAAGTTGGAAATTATTATATGTTTTCACAGAATAATTATTCATGGGGTGATAAAGACAAACTTTTTAATTTCACCTTCTCTAATAAGGTATTAGACTTATCTGGATATCAAGTTATATTTAAGGCTTCAAATACCAATGATTTTGAGTCGGATAAAGAAACTTCAGATGTAACTCTAACTTATCAGCTTTATTCTCAGAGTGATATTAATGATGTAACTTTCACCAAGGCAAATGATCCTACTTTGGTGAAATCTGCTTATGCTTTAAAAGAAGGAAACAAATGTATCTTCAGTGCGTCTTCTATATATGATGAGATTAAATCTATCTTGGGTGTTTCGTCTAAAGAAGATATTAAGGACTTCTATATACGTTGGACTATAAAGCATACAGATGGCTCCAAAGTAGATAATCTTACAGTCTCTTCAGGAAAAATACAGAAGCGTAATGATTTTGACTATATTTACTTTAATAATACAGGTTCCTCAATTCAAGCAAAAGACTTGGATGTTACCTTAGAGTTGCCTAGTGGCGAGTCTTGGGATAACATAAAATTATCTTTTGTTATTTCCAAAAATATCTCTGAATTGACTACTCAATATGGTGTTGTTGAGAAGGAGCCTACTTTGAAGGCAAAGTTTAATGTGCAGCTTTTGGATAAGTATAGCATGCCTTTCAATCATTATGTAGGCCATGCTAATACTGCATTAGATGAAAATGGTATGCAGCAGACTGCTGAATGGGAGTACTATGTCTATATCAAAGAAGATAATGAGCAAGTTGAGTTGGTATTGCCATTCGTTAATTATCACAATGGCAGTGACGCTCTTGAGCCACAGGGCTATTTCAGATGGTATGATTTTAACAAAGATAGAGCTAGTGCTAATTTACGTGCAAATACAGGTACCACACCAACTCTTCTGCATAACATAAAATCAGGAAGTGAGGACTATGGTTTGTTTGCTTATAATCTTTATCCTGTGTATCCGACAAGCAGTAATATTGGTGTTACATATACTGCACCTGCAGGAGCTTCGTCTGAAGGATGGGTTGGTGAAGATATAGCCTGCGACGTGAGCCGTTATATTGATGGTTTGGATGCTACAAAAACTTATCTTGTACATGAGCCAACGCTCTCTATCAGATACATTTTCCATATCCGTTCTGCCAAGAAGTTAGCAGACGATATTATGAATACGGCTATTGGTAAAAATCCTCAAAGAGCAGGTTATAGAACTTATCAGGATAGAAAGTATTTGACGGTTGGTATGAAGGATAAAAGTTCTACTTTGACTCTTCGTTTGGATTTGTCAGACTCTAAAAAGTATTTTTTCCATCCATTGGTTAAGGATTGTACTCATCGGGTATATTATGCAGATGAAAAGGATAAACTCGTGGAATCAGACTTTGATAAAACAAAAATATGTCAGGCAACTAAGATAGAGTGGTGGGCATACGATAAGACCAAGACTTATTGTCTTAATTTGGGTACTCATGATAATCGTTTCTTTGATTTGGCGATGAAAGATCTTGACAAAAACTGGACATCCGTATCATCAAAGGGTGAAACAAAGAATTTTACCTTTCAATATGGAGATCTTGTATATATCGTTGCATATGCTATGGATGATGCTGATAATCGTTGTCCAATTGCCAACATTGATCTTCGATTCTGGAATAATCATCCGATGACTAAAGAAGAGATAGTTAAAGAAGGTTTGAATAATAGACTTATTGGTTATCTTGATGAGCATTATAAAATGGCTATCAAGCCTATTACATTTGATGACGTTAATGTAGAACAGACTGTGGCTGCTCCTACAAGTCCGGATGACAACCAGAACCGATTACCATCTAAATGGGATCGCTGTGCTTATAGTTTCGTATATCGTGATTTGATTGACTACGATGCTACTAATTATAGTGGTTTGAATAAAATCGGTCATTCTCCACTTCATGGAGATTATTGCTTGTATAAGTCCGCAAATCTTAGTGGTGTTTCTACTTCTAGTGAAAAATATCTTTGGTGGCAAACTGGAGAATTATATGATAAGACTTATGAGATAACTAATGGTTCTCAATATGGTCATTTCCTTTATGTGGATGCATCTGATGAAAGTAGAAAAATCGCTGCTTCAGATTTCAATGCTAATCTTTGTACTGGACAGCAGCTTATTTTCATTGCAAGTGTTGCTGACATGACAAATGCAAGTACAAAGCCACAGATTATGTTTAAACTATTTGGCGTTAATAAAGATGTCAATGGTGAGATTGTTGATAAACATCTGATACATTGTTTTTCATCTGGTGATTTTAGTAATAATGTAGAAGACTTGAAATCAATGACTTGGTATCAGGTATACGGTAAGATTACTTTGCAAAAAGAGTCAAATGTAGAAAAGTATTCTGATTTCCGGTTGGTGATAGATAATTACTGTAAAGGAACTCAAGGTGCCGACTATGCTGTAGATGATATCCGTATGTATCTAGCGCCCGCTAAGGTTCAGGTGATTCAGGAAAAGCCGGTATGTAACGGTGCTACAACTGGAACTATCAAACTGAAGATACGTGCTATTCACGAGACCTTGAATGCGATTTTGGGACATAAAGGACAGACTAAAATATACTTCCGTTTTGTCGATGAGAATGGTAAGCCTGTAGAAGGTACTGATGAGAGTAATCCTTACTATCAGACGATACAGAAGCATGCTACAGATGATTCAAAGAATATTACTTACGAGAGCAATAAATATGGAACTGTTGACGTATTCGATTCTGAGGAAACTTGCAATCAGTATACTATAGATGGTACTCCTATGATTGAAAAGAACGGTGAAGGTGTAACCTATATTGTTATCAGCAATAAAGACTATCCCCTTGAAGTAGGGAAGAAGTATTACGTATCTGTAGCTACAGAAACTCCTGACGCAACTGGCAACTCTAATTGGGGGTCACCTGCTGAAGTCTGCTCGTTGTACAGTAACTGGTTTGAAATGGTTAGCCAGCATTCTGTCATTACTGATACAGATGGTAAGATCGTGACTGATTATAAGATTCCTTGCGATGCAGCTGATGATTATGAGATAAAAATCAAAGGTCAATTGGTTACAACTGACCCTAATACAGGTGGTAAGATAACATTGGATGGTGTTAAATTCATCTGGTATCTTGATGGTAAGAATGAAGAAAATAAGATAAAACCTTCAGCACCTGCTAGCAACGAAATTACTATCCTTAAGAAGGATATTACATTGGGTGAAAATCATCAGATATTTATGAAGCCTGAAGGTAACGATGATGTTGACTATATTGAATATACTGCGCCAAATGGTAAAATGTATCTGTTGTGCCCTAGTGCAATACCAGTACCATTGCGTGTAATGAAGGATGGACCACAGCTTAACTTCGGTTTCAATGATGTGGATTATCCATTTAAAGACGGCAGTTATGAGGCATCGCTTCGTATCGGTTTGCCACAGCTGAAGAAGTTGAAGAATACAGGATTCCTGGAGATTCCTCTTCATAGTGCTACTATGGGTGATGGAAATGCTATCACTTCGCCACTTACCTTCGTCGATGATAGTGGCACTTCTGCAGTTACTTCAGATAAGGTAATGGTAGCATACACGAATGACCCGTTATGGACAACTGCCATGCTGAATACCCAGGTTGCCACATTGCAGAGTACAGAGTTGCCGGCTATAGATAAAACGACTCAGGCTACCCTCAATATCAAGTTCTCTGACGCTGCCGTAGAGAATTTCCATGAGGGATATTACTACGAGCTCAGATTTGCCTTCGAGCAGAGAACAGCTTCTGAGGGAACTACCAACTGCCCTGGCGAGTCTTATCTCAAGTTGAAGATTGTACCGGAGTTCATTACCTGGACTCCTACTGCGGATGGCGGTATGAATGCCAACTGGAATAATGATGATAACTGGCATCGCTCATCATCTACAGAATTGTATGATAATGACTATCCTAATTATCAGGCTTATGGTAATGCATCTGGTATTACGCCAAAGGTAGAGATTCCTACGCTGAACAGCTATGTGCCAATGAAGTTTACCAAGGTAACGATCGGTAATCTGAATGGTTTGCCATTCCCTGACCTCGGTAACATCGTTTACCGTAGCACCAATGGCATCGCTACCAAGCTGACCAATGCCAAGGGTGATGTGGCAACAACGTATATCCAGTATGATATCATGGCGTTCTGGAATGAGGCAGCTGCTGATAAGGGATTGGATACGGATGGCAATCTGAAGTGCGAGAAGTTCTATGGCAATACCTGCCATCAGATTTACTTCAAGCCTCAGGGCGAGCTTCGCGACCAGTGCTATCTGGTATATGACAAGGCTTGGGTAGAGAAAGAGCTGGAGCCAAACAAGTGGTACACCATGGCTTCACCTCTGCAGTATATCTACGCCGGTGATATGTATGTGCCAGCAAGTAATGGCCGACAGGAAACCAAGGCGTTTACGAATATCAAGTTTGATGATAAGACTGCTGATGGAAAAGCTGATGTGTATAGCCGAAGCAAGTATCCGGTTTATCAGAGAGCTTGGATGAAGAGCGGAGTAGAGGAAATCTCTCCTAAGGGAGATTATTCTGCATCGCATTATCCGGATGGAGCAGCTCCAGGTGATGTTGATATGAATCTCGGTTACTGGAGCCACGTATATAATAAGGTAGACGAGAGGTATGCCGCAGACGGAACCTTCGGTGGTTTCTCTATCAAGGCGGGTAATGCGCTCTTGCCGAAGGACAAGACTAAGAATGCTCTTCTCCGTTTGCCAAAGGCTGATACCAGCTATCAGTACTTCGATTATGATGGATCAACAACTTCTGGTGGTAAATCAGTACCTGTTGGTAAGAACAATGGTCATGGCAAGCTTCTCGTTGCTTTCAGTAACGATGAGAAGCATCTCGCAGAGAAGACTCAGAGTTTAGGAACTGATAACAACAGCGGTTTCTATCTCGTAGCCAATCCATATACCTGCTCTATCTCGATGGCTAAGTTCTTCGAGGCTAATACTGGTTTGCAAAAGGCAATATGGATGGTAGAGAATGGCGAGGTGAAGGCGATTTCCAATGCTGAACCGGATAAGCAGAACTATGCTATCCAGCCTACCCAGTCGTTCTTTGTCAAGAAGAATGACGCAACGGTTACAGATGTAAGGTTCACTTCTACGATGTGTATAGACCGCACCATTACTCCAGGTCTGTTGATGGCATCAGACTTAAAGAGCATTGAAGCAACGACAGAGAATTCAAACGGCCAGACTTCTAGGGCACGCATCGCCTTGCGTCCGGAGGCTTCTGCAGACTATGATGACCAGGAGGATGTGGATCTGCTGTATGATCAGAACCTCAAGGATATTCCGCAGGTTTATACCGTTGCCGGCAATGAGGCAGTGGCTGTGAATGCGGTTCCTGAGTTGTCCTGGATTCCACTCGGTATCGTGAGCCAGCAGGCTGAAGAGGTTTCACTTACCCTGAAGGGTGTGAACAAGCTCGATGCTCCGGTTTATCTCTACGATGCTGCATCGGCAAGCTTTACCGAACTTCATGAAGGCGAGGCTGTGAAGGTGAAGGCGGGTGACCACGGAAGATACTTCCTCACCCAGACCCGTACCTCAACCGGCATCGACCGCATGGAGGCTGAAGAGCAGAGCGCACCGGTGAAGGTTTACTCACCTGCTGCAGGCATGATTGTTGTTTCTGCCTTGGGTGGTGAGAAGCTCGACAGGGTTCAGGTATTTACGTTGGATGGCAAGATGGTTCACAGTTATCAGTTGCCTGACAAGCAGAGAATGATTCTGCGAGTGACATCCGGAGTTTATATTGTGAAGGCATCTACCCAGTCCTGTGCTCAGACTAAGGGTCAGAAGATTGCCGTAAGATAGTATATTCTAGTTTTTTAATATCAATAGGGAATTATAAAGAACCCAAAGGGGGGAGCCAAAGCGTTGGCTTCCCCCTTTTTTTAGCTTTATACTTTACTTGCGAAACTTTACAAGGGAGTTTCGCAAGTCTCACTTATTTACAATAATGATAATGCATAGAGAGGTAGAATGGTAACATGCCTTACTGCATCGTGATCCTCCTTGTCTATATAATCAAACGCTCCAAAATTCTCTAGAGAGCACCGGAAGGCATTGGTGAGTTTCTTCTCTCTCATAAATAGCCAGAGACTCTTCATGCCGCCTTGTGTTCCAGATTTGATTTCAATAGGAGTAATCTTCATTTTATGAATCTCCAGATAGTCTATCTCTGCCACACTTTTCCCCTTCTGTTCCCAGAAGAACATCTTCTGACGTTGGATACACGGTTTGTTTCGCAAAATCTCAAGTCCTGCAACCATCTCCGTAAGTCCACCTTTGTTGACAAGTTCCTGAGGAGTACCAGCCAAAATGAGTTCTATAAGTTGCTGCGCCAGGTTGCCTTCCAACTGAAGCACGGCCAGCAGTAATCCGGAATCCAGAAACAGTACCTTCATGCTCTTCTCATCTGCCTCTGCATCCAGAGGAATACCATTGCCCGAGGTAGAGACTACAGGAGTTACGATACCTGCCAGGGTCAATAAACGGAGTGCCTCCCTAATCTGCGAACTTTGATAGTCGGCTGATATTTGCTTGAATGTCAACTTTTCACCTGCCTGATGGCAGACACCACGCATCGTAGTGCGCAACAGATCAGAATTGACTCTCTTCTTATATTTACTGAAATCATCTTCGTACGTCAGCACGATATCTTCCTGAATGTTCCTGCATCGGTTGAAGTCATGAGTACGTGTCCAGGCAAGCACAGATTCCGGCATACCTCCAACAAGCAGGTAAATACGGAAGTATTCCACGAGTTTATCATGGAAAGCCTGTTCTAGGGGACGATTTCCACAAGCATCATTTCGCATTTTTACTAGCCCCTCTTCATTATTGGCATACAAGAATTCATCGAATGTCATCGGGTACATAAAGAGAGAATGAATTCTTCCTACTCCAAAAGTGGGAAGTTCCTGAAGTGTGAATTCAAGAAGTGAGCCTGCGGCGATGACATGCAGCTCAGGATAATCTTCCTTGAAAAACCGAAGAGCCATAATGGCCTCTGGGCATTCCTGTATTTCGTCAAGGAAGAGGAGCGTCTTGCCTGCTTCTACAGGGACATTGATGTAACTGCTGATCTTTTCAGCTATTGAACGCACATCAAGATCACCATGGAAAAAGGTTTTAATAGCTTTGCTGCGCTCAAAGTTCACTTCTGCAAAATACTTAAACTGCTTTCCAAAATGTTTAACTGCAGATGATTTTCCTACCTGTCGGGCACCACGAAGCAACAGCGGTTTTCGCATGGAATCTTCTTTCCATGCTATAAGCTGAGTATCTATATTTCTTTTTATATATTCTGTCATATCTATAATTATTTGAATATCAGCAGCAAAGATAATTAAAATATTCAAATCCGAGAAATAATTTGCGCTAAAATATTCAAATCCGAGAAATAATTCGCGCTAAAATATCCAAATCCGAGAAATAACAGGCAAGTTTCGCAAGTGGTTCTGTCACTCATTCATAATAAACAGCGGTTTTCTCCGTTTTTATTTATTATGAAGAAAGTAAGTTATCTTATATATTTATGGCTGGTTTGCTGCCTGGGACTGCAAGCACAGAGCCGCCGCGAAATGGGAGGCATCTATTATGCTTATCCTGTAACGGATGATGCCGGAACCGATTCTCCGGCAGTGAAGGCGCCTGCCGGTTTCTCACCTTATTATATCAGTCATTACGGGCGCCATGGTTCGCGATGGATGTCGAGGGATGAACGCTATCTCTGGATAGAAAAGCAGTTTGCAGATGACGGCAATCTTACTCCGCTCGGACTTCAGATTAAAGGTATCGTGAAGCGGATATGTGAGAATGCAAAGGGGAACGGCGGCAAGCTGACCCGACTGGGTGAACTGCAGCATCAGGCCATTGCCCGACGCATGTATGCCCATTATCCACAGATTTTTGCTGCCGGACACCAGGTAAAGGCACGCTCCAGCGTTTCCGACCGCTGCGCCAAGAGTATGCTCGCCTTCACTTCGCAGTTGCGGAGTCTACAGCCCCAGCTGCATCTGGATGTGAAGACCGATTCTGCCGATATGGCTTGGATAGCCTACGAATCTCCCGAACTGAAGGCGCTGAAGAAACGCACCAAGGTGAAGGCTCAGGTTTCGCCACGCCGCTTCCTGCAACAGCTATTCAAGAACACCGCAAAAATAGATGAACCCCTGAAACTGATGACCGAAATGTATGGACTCACCTCCTCCCTGCAGGATGTGGGCCTGAACTTTCCTGCCTATCCGCAGGAGATGGAAGACAGCCTGAATGCACTCTTTACCGATGCCGAATTCCGTGCCATCTATGAAGCCAACAATCTCCGCATGAACATCACCAACGGCAGTATGGCTACCAATGAAGACATTCCGGCACGGAGCGCCATCTCGCTCTGGCAGAACATCGAAACCGAAGCCGATGCCGCCTTGCGCTCTTCCCAGTCATCAGCCACCCTCCGTTTCGGTCATGATACAGCCCTCTACCGGCTCCTGTCTCTTCTTTTTGATGCCACCTTGCCTCCTGCCGGTGCCCGTGAAGACGCCGACCAGGTAGTACTCGGTGCAGAGACTGACAGGATGGACCGCGTGGTTCCGATGGGTGCCAACCTGCAGATGATATTCTACAAAAACCGGAAGGATAGCGTGGTGGTGAAGTTCATGCTGAACGAAAGAGACATCATGCTTTCGCCTGTAGGACAGGTGATTTACGGAACTCATTATTATTCCTGGAAAGAATGGAAACAGGAGATGCACCAGCGTATCCACCAGCTGGAACATGTGCGCCAGCTCTATGCCATCCAAACGATGGGAGGAGCTGGACAGGCGATTCCTGCCGTACTGGTTCCGAACGGCCAGAACTTCTGGACTCCCCAAACCCGGGATACCGAGCAGCCTTGTGTGGCTCCTTATAATGATAAGGACACGCAGTTGCAGGGATTCCGGTGCAGCCATTGGCCGGGAGGTGGCGAGAAACGGGATTACGGCTCTTTCACCCTAGCTGCCTTGGGAGGCAAACTCCGTCTGCAGCCCGCTCAGCGTGCCACCGCTTTCAGTCATCAGGACGAGGTATCGCATCCCCATTACTATGGTGTTCAGCTGAAGGATGAGCATCTGAAGGCTGAGATGACTGCCCTGAGCCATACCTCCATGCTCCGTGTTACGCCCGATAAGGACGAGCTGGTTCATCTCGTTATCCAGCCCAATAATGATGACGGACAGGGAACCATCGAGATTGATACCGTAAACCATGTGGTTTATGCTTATAATCCGGCGCCTCATGTATATCAGGGATGGGGGAAACCGGATGATTTCGGGGGACATTTCGTACTGGCTTATGATAAAGATGAGCTGGTTGACTATGGTGTCTTTGATGAAGCACAGGCGGAAAGAAAGGGACTGATGATGACCTGCAAGCCGGGTATCGGAGTCTGGCTCACCTTCAGGGGAAAGACAGGAAAGGCGATGGAATGGATGTCGGCTACCTCCTTTACTTCGCACGACCAGGCGGTGACCAATCTCAATGCCGAAAACTATATGTACGGCGGACTGGACTTCAACAGTATGATGGAGTATGCTGCCAATCTGTGGTGCGAACGTCTGCATACCATTGATGTGGAGAGTCAGGACACGGCGAAGGTGAACCGCTTTTATACCGCCCTGTACCGCAGTTCGTTTCTTCCCCATGAGTTGAGTGATGTCGGCGAACTGCAATATGGTGACTTTGCGATGTGGGATACCTACCGCGCACAGTTGCCTCTTTATCATCTTCTTACCCCGATGCTGTCGGGAGAGATGATGCAGTCTCTGGTAAAGATGTATCAGGATGGTGTCTGGATGCCTGTCTTTCCAACTGCCAACTGCGGGCAGAGGGAGATGCTGGGCGATGATGCCAGTATCGTGCTTGCCGATGCCTATGTCAAGGGCATCCGCAACTTTGATGCCGTAAAGGCTTACGAGGGAATGCGCATGAATGCCTTCTCTACTCCTTATCTTGCCAAGGATTACCGTTCCGGAAAGGGCCGCCGCTCCATCACTTCCTATATGACGAATGGTTATCTTCCGGTAGAGGAGGGGGCCGGTTCTGCTACTGCTTCTACCTCGCGTACCCTGGCGTATGCATACGATGACTTTGCCGTGGCGCAGATGGCAAAGCTGCTGCTTGATTCCTGCAAGGATGCTACGCTCCGCCAGCAGTATCAGGATGATTATCAGGTACTGATGCGCCGTTCAGAGAATTGGCGCAACGTGATCAACCCGCTTTCGGGCTGGGCTGACGGAAGATATGAGAATGGAAAATGGGCGGAAGATAAAGAACTGTTTTCTGGTAAGAGTAATATTCTGGGAGGTTCTGCCTGTCAGGATACCTGGTCGGTTCCGCAGAATATCGCCGGTCTGTTTGAGGTGATTCATGACAGCAAACCGATGGACAAGAAGGAAAAACTGATTGATAAAGAGGAGAAGAAGGAGAGAAAGGCGCATCCTCAAGTGGAGGTGCTGATGAGCAACGGTAAGGTAATTTCCCGATTAGACAGGATGTTTGATAGGGGATGGTATCAGCACAGTTATTCGCCTTGCCATCATCTGGCATATCTCTATGCGGCAGCCGGTGCGCCGGAGAAGACGCAGGAAAGGGTGCATCAGATACTGGAAAATGACAGTTTTTCGGGTGAAGATGCAACAGGACAGCGTTCTGCCTGGCATATTTTCTCATCTTTAGGCTTCTATCCGGTATGTCCAGGCACACCTTTTTACTATATTGGTACGCCTGCTTTCGAGAAAGTTACGCTGAATCTGGAGAACGGAAAGCGCTTCGAAATCTCTGCACCAGCCAGTATATCAGGTAGTTATCGTGTAAAGTCATTAACACTCAATGGCAAGCCGCTGCATGATTTCCGCCTTTCTCATCAGCAGATTTTGAATGGAGGAAAAATATTTTTTTCTCTATTTTAATGCCACTATTGCCACACTTACGGTTAACCTATTGGTATATAGCGTTTTACGCGTGGCAATAACCCCTGTTTTTATTGCCACCTAATGCCACCTATTGCCACGCCCTAGCAAGCAGTGCGCTGAAGCAGAACTATTCTGCCCACGCCCATGGATACTCATACCCACGTACACGGGTATCCATACCCACGTACACGGGTACGGATGCCCAAAGTCTTGGGTAACCGTGCCCAAAGCCTTGGGTAAAGATGCCCCACGTAGTTGGGCAACTGTGGGCAAAACGAGACAGTCCGTTAGGCGTTAGGGTCCGTTAGGCGTTCCTGCGGATTTGCGTATCTCCCTAACACCTAGCGGACTATGCGTGCGTATATTTAACCGATTGGTTTAATTTGTGATATTTTGAGAAAATATTCTTGTTTAAATAGAAGAGTTTCGGAGAAAAATAGTATCTTTGCAGCGGCTAGAAGTTGGAAAAGTGGCAGAAATTGCCCTAAAAAGGGTTGGAAAAGCTCCATTTCTAGCCTAAAATAGGTTGGAAAAGTTCCGTAAAACCTATAAAATATGGTTGAAAAAAGTAATATAGACATGCTTAACAGGAAGATATACAATTATTTACGCAATTTCTTCGAAACAGAAAAAAAAGCTCTTCTCGTTTCTGGTGCTCGCCAGGTGGGTAAGACTTTTGCAATCCGAAAAGTTGGAGAGGAATGCTTTGCGGATGTAGTGGAGTTCAATTTCCTCAATAATCCTAAGTATAAGGAGGCTTTTAAGTCTCCTTCTGATGCTAAGGAAATCCTCCTGCGCCTTTCTGCGTTGGCAGAGAAAAAACTTATTCCAGGCACAACTCTAATTTTCTTTGATGAGGTGCAGGAATGTCCGGAGATGGTCACTGCCATCAAATTCCTGGTAGAAGAAGGTAGCTATCGCTATGTAATGAGTGGATCGTTGCTAGGGGTAGAGTTAAAGGACATCCGTAGCGTACCTGTTGGCTATATGGCAGAGAAAGAGATGTTTCCTCTCGATTTTGAGGAATTTGCAGAGGCAGTAGGTATGAGTACTGGAGTAATGGCTCATGTCAAGGAGTGCTATGAGCAATGCAAGATGGTGGACGAGGTTGTGCATAATAAGCTGAATAATCTCATTCATCTTTATCTTATTGTAGGAGGAATGCCTGAGGCTGTCCAAAAGTATATTAATACGAATAATTTACAGATAGTGCGTGAGGCACAACGAGAAATCATGCACCTCTACGGAAAGGATATAGCCAAGTATGACCCGAAGAACAAGCTGTATATCAAAGATATATTCGACTTGATACCTTCAGAACTGAATGCCAAGAACAAGCGTTTTATTTTGAAGGCATTAAATGAAAAGGCAAAATTTGAGCGTTACAGAAATTCTTTCTTATGGCTAGCCGATGCAGGTGTGGCACTCCCTACTTATAATGTAGAAGAACCTCGCTTGCCTTTAAAACTTGGTGAACAGCGCAATTTGTTTAAGTTGTTCATGAGCGATGTAGGGTTGTTGGCAAGCCAGTATGCTGCCAATATAGCGATAGACTTACTTACGGGTAAGACAGAAATCAACAATGGAGCCATTTATGAGAATTTTGCTGCGCAAGAATTACGTGCCCATGGTTATAATCTTTATTATTTCAATAACAAGAAGCAGGGTGAGCTGGACTTTATGATAGAAGATAGAGGTAAGGTCTTGCCGATAGAAATCAAGTCGGGCAAGGATTATAAACGTCATAATGCACTCTCTAATGTGATGAACAATGAGGAGTACGCTATTCCTCGTGCCATAGTTTTCTCTAATGGCAATGTTCAGGTTGTAGACAAGATTCTCTATTACCCTATCTATATGTTGATGTATCTTCAACCCGAAATGATAAAGAAACCTATATTCAGATTTGATCCAATATAGGCTTTTAAAACGTAAGGTAAACGAAATCTTTTTTGTACTTTTGCATCCGGAATAAATAATCATAGTAAGAGAGAATTAATCAATGGAACAAAACAACAAGAACCAAATGAATCAAACTGCAGAGAACCAGGCTCTCAGCCCGTCTCAGCAGCAGTACAAACCACACCCGCTCGTATCTGTACTCCCACTGGCTGTACTTATCGCTCTTATCGTCCTAGTTGTCAAACTCTTCCCAGATGATGCCCTGGCTGGTGCATCACAGGTTGCCCTCATGATAGCTACAGCCGTATGCGTAGCGCTCAGTATGACCATCTACAAGATGAAATGGAATATCTTCGAGGAGATGATCAAAAAGACTGTGGGCGATGCAGGAGTGTCTATCCTGATTCTGCTGCTCATCGGTATGATGTCAGCCACCTGGATGATCAGTGGCGTTGTACCCACATTAATCTATTATGGTGTACAGATTATGTCGCCTACCTTTTTCCTTCCCTGCGCATGTATCATCTCCAGCATCATCTCGGTGATGACAGGAACCTCATGGACCACCATTGCCACCATCGGTATTGCCCTGATGGGAATAGGTGATGCCCTGGGCATACCGGCACCCTATACGGCAGGAGCGATTATCTCGGGTGCTTATTTCGGTGACAAGCTCTCGCCTATGAGCGATACCACCGTGCTGGCTTCGAGCATAGCCGGAGCTGACCTCTTCTCACATATCCGCTATATGCTCTACACCACCATACCGAGCATCCTGCTCTCACTGGTACTCTACCTCATCATCGGACTCTGCTATGATTCCAAGCCAGTGGATGTAAGCCAGTATCTTACCGGTCTGAGCCATGGTTTCAACATCTCCCTGCTTACGATGCTGGTTCCTGCGTTTACCGGATGGCTCATCTATCGCAAGACTCCATCTCTCATCACGCTTCTGCTTTCGGCCCTTTCAGCATGCATCTGTGCTCTCATTCTCCAGCCGGAAGTGCTCGTAAAGATAGCTGGCGAAAGCGGTATTACCGCCAAGAGTCTCTTTGAAGGAATCATGACTACCTGCTATACCCATACCCAGGTAGATTGCGGCATGGACAGCATCAATGATCTCGTAGCCACCCGTGGAATGGCGGGCATGCTCAATACCATCTGGCTTATTCTCTGTGCCATGTGCTTCGGTTCGTGCATGGTAGCCAGCGGAATGCTCCACGCCATCACCCACATCCTCCTGAAAAGCATCCACAGCACCGTATCACTCGTATGCAGCACGGTGACATCCGGTGTTCTGCTCAATCTAGTGATGGGCGACCAGTTTCTGAGTATCATCATGAATGCATCTATCTACAAGGATGAATATGCCGAACGTGGATACAGGCCGGAACTCTTGAGCCGAAGTACGGAGGATAGTGCTACCGTTACGAGCGTACTGGTTCCTTGGACTGCCTGCGGTATGACACAGAGTACGGTTCTCGGCATTCCGACACTCGTTTATCTCCCGTTCTGTTTCTTCAACATCATCAGTCCGCTGATGAGCTGTCTGGTTGCCATCCTTGGGTTCGTACCTAAGCCACAGCCGAAAGAAGACCAAACCCTGGTGACGGATGATGACAAAGATTCTATCGGGTAATTATGAGAAAAAACAAAAAAGGCTAGTCCCATTGCTGGGACTAGCCTCCGTTTTAATTATTTTCTAATGCTTATGAAAGTCATCAAGAAAACTGTTTAGCACGTTATGAGTAATTATTTGACCTCAATGTGCTTAACGTCTTCCTTCTTCTCCTCCTTGGCTACCTTAGGAATCTCTATCTTCAAGACACCGTCACTGACCTCAGCAGAAATTTTCTCCTGATCGGCATCCTCAGGTAAAGCATAGCTCTGAGAGTAGTTGCTGTAAGAGAATTCACGACGCAAGTAATGCTCTTCCTTCTTTTCCTCCTTCTTTTCCTCCTTCTTCTCATCCTTGTTCTCGATAGATACATTCAAGTAACCATCCTTGTCGATGTTCATCTTGACCATATCCTTCTTCAAACCAGGAGCGGCAACCTCCATCGTGTAGGCTGTAGCGCTTTCCTTGACGTTAACTGCAGGAGCTGTAGCATTCATGCGTGGCATCAAGTCTGTATCAAAGAAGTTATCATTAAACCAACTATTCAACCAATTTGAAACACTATTATTTCTACGAGCTAACAACATAATGTAAAACCTCCTAATTGTATTTTTCTCGTCCTCTCTTCGCCTTCCGGCTCTGTCGGGATTTCTACTTGTTTTATTATATTTATCCTTTTTATAATGATCGCTTCGGCTTTCGAGGTTCAAGGATTTCAAGAAACCCTCAAATGTCATTGCTTAGGGTTCTTATCGTTCCCTTTGCCCTCTTGGCTTCCGCTTTCATCCTGGGTAGAAGCAAGTTATGTGCCAGTCTCGGTTTGTATATCTAGAGTGAGCCATTTTTGACAGGATTGGCATCAAAGGATAATTAATTTAAACTTTGCTGCCAAATTTATCCATTTTCATCCGTTTATTCTCTGCTCTCCTATCCGTGTTCTAAGGGTGATTATGATAAATAGGCAGATTATTCTCTTTCAGAATCATCCTGAGCAGTTCCTCATTAGCCAGATTATTGACTGCAGCATCTTTCACTTCAGAGAAATAGTCAAGCGTTGCGGAACATTCGCCAGTAATATCTACCCCTATCACTTTTTCATGAGCATAGATGATGCGAAGCACGGCTTGGAGCTGGAGAAGCGTCATGTCACCATTGCTCCAGTCGGTGATGGCATCCTGCTTTCTCAATACATCCTTGTCGATGGATAGGTAAACCGGCTCATGTATGAGTTTGCCAGCCTTCGACGGCCAAGCCTGGTGATGATCAATCTCAGCCTGACTGTAGAACAACACCTTTTCTCTTAAGTGCTCAGGCACCTGAGCAATCAACTCATCCGATGCTCCTACAATGATAATGTGTTTGACAAACGGGTTCTTCTCCAATACATCTCTCACCCAACCGCCACACGACACAACACCCTCCCATTCCGGTTGCTGCATATCCGGATGATGGTCAAAAACTATCAGGGAAAAAGGTTCATGGAGCCTGGATACCCAATATTCGGTAAGATAGTGGAAATCTCCGGAATCGATGAAATGAACAGCCTCGGCAGGAAAAGGAGCCAATCGGCGGTGCAGTTCCTTCCTACCCTCTTCGTCACAATAGCAGTCTACCCCTTTCATGTCCCGGCAATCTACATGGACGATATTCCTGTTTGAGGCAAATGCCTCCAAGTCGTATACGCCGGTAAAGTTAAGGAGAATGATGGGTATTTTCTTTTCCATATTTACTCTGTTTTCTAAATGCTGATTGCAAAAATACCTAATATTCATAAATACTTGATGAATTATACATCATATTATTGTTAAAATTAGATTTTTTTATACTTCTACACAGATTTACCAAAATCATATTAAAACAATTTAATTTTCAGCAAAAACATATTAAAATCATATTTTTATCTGTATCTTTGCAGAAAATTGAAACATATAGTAATGGTATTTATAAATGCACTTATATTGGATAAACATAGATGTAATGTTCCCCATTACATCCTCAATTGTTGTCTTCGGAAGTAATATCTATCTTGCTTGAGATAACATATTATTAACGAATTAAAAATTACATGGGTTTAATCATTTTATATTTTTTAGGTGCTCTGTCACTATCCTTTTTATGCTCCGTTCTTGAGGCGGTACTACTTTCTACCCCGATGTCGTTTATCTCGATGAAGGAGAATCAAGGCAACAAGACTGCCTCACTGATGAAACAGTATAAGAATAATGTAGACCGTCCGGTGGGTGCTATTCTTTCGCTCAACACCATCGCCCACACCATCGGTTCTGCCGGTGTCGGAGCCGAGTCTATGAAACTCTTTGGCGAAGAATACTTCGGTATCATTTCCGCCATTCTCACCCTTCTGATTCTGGTACTTTCAGAAATCATCCCGAAAACCATCGGAGCTTCATATTGGCGCTCTCTTGCCATGACATCTACCAAGATCATCCGTGTGCTCATCTTCATCACCTATCCTTTGGTGCTGCTTTCGGAACTTATCACTAAGGTATTTACTCCGAAGAATCACCAGGCTTCCATGAGTCGCGAAGAGGTATCGGCTATGGTAGACGTAGGTACTACAGAAGGCATCTTCCGTGAATCGGAAAGCAAAATCATCAAAAGCTGCATTCGCCTTGCCGGAGTAAAGGCCAAGGAGATCATGACTCCATCCATCGTAGTAGAATCAGCCAACATGAATCTGACTACCAAGGAGTTTTACAAACAGAAAGAATGGAATTTCTCACGCATTCCCGTTTATGACAACAACAAGGATATCATTGTGGGATACGTATTGAAAGATATGATTCTCAAATCGATTTCAGACGATGAGTTCCAAACCAGATTATCCGAGCTTATGCGTCCGATTCTTTCCTTCAACGAGGATGAATCTCTATACCAGATATGGGAAAAGATGTTGGAAAAACGAGAACACATCTCTATCATCGTGGATGAATACGGATGTCTGAGAGGAGTGGTTTCCATGGAAGACGTAATCGAAACGATGACTGGCGTAGAAATCGTGGATGAAGACGATGTGGCTGTAGACATGCAAGCCTTGGCTAAGGAAAAATCGCGTATGATGCACCAAGGTGTTGCTTCTGCCATTCCTGACAGTAAAGTTTAATATTTATTTTAACAGGAAAGAGGGTGTGTCATAAGTTAATGATTCACCCTCTTCTTGTTTATCCCGGAAATATCGCAACCTTGATGACTCCATCCTTGCGGTTCTCAAAGACATCGTATGCCTCTTCTATTCTTGAAAGCGGGAAACGATGGGTAATCAGAGGAGTGGTATCTATCTTTCCATGGGCTATCAAATCAAGGATTTTCCCACAGTCGCATCCATCCACACCTCCCGTCTTGAAGATGAGGTTCTTGCCATACATATCAGGAAGCGGAAGTATTTGTGGCTTGTCATACATGGCGACGATGGTGACGATGGCATTAGGACGGGCACATCTCCAGGCAAGCTGGAAGGTATCCGAACCACCAGCTACCTCCATCACCACATCGGCTCCACCATGCAGACTATGCTGTCTGACAAATGCCTCACAATCCTCAGGTTCAACAACCATCACCTGTGGGTAATGCTTCTGAATGAACTCTCTTCTTGCCTGTGATTTCTCGCAGACGATAATGTTACTTGGATTCTTGAGCAGGGTGCAAAGCAAACAGCAGACACCCGTAGGACCGGCACCGATAATCAGCACCGTATCCTCTTTTGTTATTTCAGATATTCTCGTAGCCCAGAATCCTGTAGCAAGGATATCGCCAACGAAGAGAGCCTGCTCATCGCTTACCGAATCAGGTATCTTGTTCAAACCTGTAGTAGCATACGGAACCCTCACATATTCCGTCTGTCCGCCATCGATTCTGCATCCCAGTGCCCATCCGCCATGTGGAGAAATACAGTTGTTCACGTATCCATGCTTGCAGTAAAAACATTCTCCGCAGAAAGTCTCCACATTCACGGTTACTCTGTCTCCCGGTTTCACGTGGGTAACCTTCTCCCCTACTTTCTCTACAATTCCTACCATCTCATGGCCAACAGTAATCCCCGGTACAGCTCGAGGCACAGAACCATGCTTGATGTGAAGATCGCTGGTACAGATACTGCTCAGCGTAACTCTTACGATGGCATCATGCTCATCTATTATCGTAGGCTTCTCTTTTTCTGTGAAGCCAAACTTTCCTTGCTGGATATATGTAAATGCTTTCACCTTAAATTATATATAAGTATTATTATTCATGTTTTATCATGCTGCGAAGTTACAAAAAACATTTCAATCATACAAGAAAAAATACAGAATCTTTCTCACCTTTTGACCTGTCAACTAAAAAAAAGGAGTATTTTCTTACAAGTATGACCATTTTTGTGATTTTCAGGCAAACAAAACCATAAAATATACTCTGATGTTCAAATAGTTAGCCAAAAATTTGGAGAATAGAATATTTTTTCTTACCTTTGCATAAAAGATTTGAATTCAAAATTTTCACAGAATATAGCATGTATCAAGATTTAGATTTTACTGATAACAACTACTATCAGGAAGACTATATAGATTCGCCAGTTGATGATTTCGACTGGATGCCTAATTTATTTGCCAAGCTCGCTAATCATCTGCGAACTTCAACTTCCCCTGACGTTATCAGACTGGGAATCATCGGCTGCATCAGAAACAATGAGTCGGGAGATAATTCACTTCTCCAATGGGATGATTTGGAAACCATGCGTCGCTATATAGACAGCGTTAACCGAGGCTTAGGAGTACCAGAAGACCCAACACTCCAGCAGTTGCTCTATTCTACAGAATGGACCAACTATGGTATTTTCACCATGAACTTTATCTCGGATAAGAACCTCGACTATAAAGGAATCTGTGAGGTTGAAAATACAAGCCTCTCATACGCCAGCATGGCTTTCCTGATAGCACTGGTAAAGGGGATGAGTATGATTAATCTCAGACACCCTTCAGCAAAGGGAGAAAACAGTCATGTTTTCACATACGTCATCCCAAGCCAATTCTCCACTTTCTCCTTTACTTCATTCCTCAATGTAGCCAATGCACGTCTCACGAACAAAGAAGATATTTCTGAACAGGAAATTGAAGAGTTGACTCAACTTGCTTTCAAGAGTCGCTACTGGAAACAGGAGACCTCACTCAAGAGCGAAGACAGCGAGCTGTTCATTTATGTCCTTAAGAACATCATTTCGGATATTCTGGGACTGAAACTCAACATCAATACGGAATCCTTTGCCAAACAGGCAAAGAAGGAAGAGATAAAGACTGCTACTCCAACTGTCGACAACCATAAGAAGGAGAAGAAAGTAAAGAAGGAGAAGAAAGAGAAGACTAGCTTGAGAAATGATACCAAGCCTTCTCTGGCATCGACGATGGTAAAGGTTTTAACAGAGGAATCTCTCCCACAAACAAAAGAGAATCTCCTGGAGAAGACTATACAACTCTATCCTACTCTTAAGAGAAACTGCTTCAATACCACCCTATCAAGACTACATAAAGAAGAAGTATTGAATTACTATAATGGTGGACTGATTGGTATCAAAGGCAAAAGATATGGAAGAGGCTACAAGATAGTCAACCGTTTGCAGAAATATAAGGAAAATGAATAAAAACAACCTCAGATACAGAAAAAACGAAGCCTGTTTCAATGCCCATTGAAACAGGCTTCGTTGGTTATTGTAAGTACTCAACATGGGCTATGAAGCTTACTTATATAGTTTTTCCGGCAATTAGACAATTCTACAATTAGGCAATTAGACAATTAGGAGTCTATTCATATATCGGAGAAAAACCACAAAACTGTTTACCTAAAATAAAGAAAGCAACTCATAAACCACAAAACTGTTTACCTAAAACCACATTATTATGTACCAAAAACCACATTTCTGTTTACCTAAACCACAAAACTGTTTACCTACATTGCTAAAGACACTATCTTCTCATTAGGTAAACAGAAATGTGGTTTATAGCAAGTAAAAATCATCTTAAAAACAGGTAAACAGTTTTGTGGTTTTTGAAAGTTGTATCCTACAGCTACCATAGGAAAGAACTGAAGGACATGACAGCCAGTTTAGTAGATCCGCAAGATACATGCTGATATTCATACAGTTACATGATTTATTCAAACTATTATTTTCATAGTCTTATAACAGATAGAACAAGGAAAGAAATAGTATCTTTTGGATAAAACCACAATACTATTTACCTAAACTATAAATCAGTTTACCTAAAATATACATAAAAGCATATAAGACATTGGGGATCTATCTATTAGATAATATTTAATAGATTCATCCAAAAGAAATGTATCTTTATCAAAAATATATCAGGTAAACAATTTTGGGCTTGAGAGGATAAGACATTTTCAAAAGTAGGTAAACAGAAATGTGGTTTTACGAAAAAGAGGAAATAAGGTACTCCCCTACTTCCTCTTCTGAAATATTGTTCAGTTTAGGCTCTATAGAATACAGGCATGAATGAGCCAACACAATTAAAGAATTCTTGTGCAAGCCTTTCAAGACCTGAAGTTTTTAAAGCTACAAAATCATAATCACTGGCAGCAACACAGAATCTGTCATTCTTGATACCAATGAATTTGCATCTTTTCAACAAAGCAATCTGATTATCATCATGCACCATCGAAACAAACTGATTCCATTGCTCAGAACCTTGAGTAGTATCAACTTCTATCTTCTTGTCAGGATTCTGATATACATGTGCAAAAAGATCTCCCTGCAGCATATTATCTTCAGATGCTTTCTTTCCCTTGTTACGGTTAATCTTTTCATTCAGGCGACGGGCTATATCTGCATCTTTATCACCGATATGGTTGATACCGACATCCGTTCGCTTGATATGGAAGACAATATATTCAGGATCACCCTTACACTTCCCGTTCCGATAAATAAAGTCTTCATCAGAAAATTCATCAAATACGATATCCGTCTCGCTGCGGCTGGCCATTCTGTTGAGGTCTTCCCTTACGACATCGAGTACCTGTTTTCTGAATTGCGAGAACTTAGGATATTTATTCATCACAGGTTCTCCCTTGTCGTCAAGCAGAATATTGCCATGTTCATCAAGTTCTACCAGACCCAGATACTGTTTCATCGGCAAGAACTCTACCTTTACATCCAGACACTTGTCAAGCCCCATCTGGCGAAGCAGATAAATATAGAGACGTGGCGTATTCACCTTCTTGGAATATTTAGCGATCATGGAGATATGGTGAATGTATCCCTGGCGCATGTCAAAAAGGCTCATGGTGAGCTTAGGATCTATCTCAAGTATTACTTCACCCTTGATGCGCTCTACCTTCTCTCCATCGCTCTTTGTATAGCCTTTCTGCGTTGTCGGAATCTCGATGTTTGAGAATACATGCTGTATCTTCTCTGTATTGTTGTCCATCTTAACACGCACAGAGAGGTTGAGAATGTCATTTTTCAGCGTATCACGCAGATTCTTGTAATTATGAAACTCCGTTGATACCTGAAAATCCTTGATGTCTATTATGATAGGCGGTATCTCCATGACAGCATGCTCTATACCTTTCTCGAAAAGATAGTCGGAGCGAGAATCTCCAAGCACCCTCTTCTCAGTGAAGTACTCTTCTACATACTTCTGGAGATGGGTACTTGCAACCATCAATATGTTTTGCTGCAATAATGTATATTGCTTATCAAGTTTTGTCAGTGAAAAAGGTGTGTTAATCCACACCAGATTCTTGTTTACTTTTGAGTCACTCATATTAAAACCACATTTCTGTTTACCTAAAACCACCAAACTGTTTACCTAAAACCACAAAGTTGTTTACCTAAAACCACATTTCTGTTTACCTAAAACCACCAAACTGTTTACCTAAAACCACAA
>OGFF01001093.1_pt1 | contig 31533 bp, 15 predicted proteins | sample 1570751 | NCBI WGS metagenome assembly OGFF01 (sample SAMEA2581951, study PRJEB24529) | metagenome | biome: Human gut stool | place: China | collected 2011 | reverse complement strand
AGCTTTTCAATCTGCTTTGCGATAAGGCAGATGATGAATATGGTGGAAGACTGCCAGTTCATGTGCGTGTCATTGCTGATGAGTTTGCCAATATTGGACAAATTCCTCAGTTTGACAAGCTGATTGCAACTATCCGAAGCAGGGAAATCTCTGCTTCTATTATTTTGCAGTCACAGAGCCAGTTAAAGGCAATGTACAAAGATAGCGCAGATACGATTCTGGGCAACTGTGATACTACGCTTTTCCTTGGTGGCAAAGAGAAAACTACCTTAAAGGAAATGAGCGAGCTTCTGGGGAAGGAAACTATTGACCTGTATAACACTTCGGAGACGAGGAGTAATCAGAAATCCTTTGGACTGAATTATCAGAAAACGGGCAAACAGCTGATGACAGAAGATGAGATTGCAGTCATGGATGGCGGAAAATGTATCCTGCAGATTCGTGGTGCCAGACCATTCTTTTCGGACAAATATGATATCACGAAACACAAAAATTATCGGTATCTTGCAGATGAAAATGAGAAAAATCGATACAAAGTAGAAAAAGAGTTAAATCCGCAGTACACACCGAAACCTGAAGAAGAGGTGGAGGTAATTCAAGTAGATCTGTCGAAGTAACCTTGGGAATGAACGGAAAATAATGAGGAAAGGAATAACTGACATTAGGTGCGCCGGCTTTTTAGTCGGTGTTTTTTCATTCCCGTAAACACCTGAAAGAAGTCAGTTTTGGTGAATGTATATGGCATTTTTTAGCAGTGCAATTACAACTTTAAAAACTCTTGTAGTCGCAATCGGCGCAGGTCTTGGCGTGTGGGGTGTCGTAAACCTTCTGGAAGGATATGGAAACGACAATCCCGGCGCTAAGAGCCAGGGCATCAAACAGCTGATGGCTGGTGCCGGAATCATGCTGCTGGGAACTACCCTGATTCCACAGCTGGCAACCCTGTTCTCTTAAGAGGAGTGGTAGATGAACACCATCATTGAGAGAATTACGGAAGCGATAAAGGATATCCTGATCGGACTTATCAAGTCAAGTTTGGATAACATGTTCACGTCTGTCAATGAGCAGGTGGGAACCATAGCCGGGCAGGTGGGACAGACACCGCAGGGATGGAATGCAGGGATTTTTAATCTGATTCAGAATTTATCCCAAACGGTGATTGTCCCCATTGCGGGACTGATCATCACCTTTGTCCTGTGCTATGAATTGATCACGATGGTAACACAGAAAAACAATTTCCATGAATTTGAGACTTATAACATTTTCCTCTGGATCTTCAAAGCGTATGTAGCCATTTATCTGGTGACAAATACGTTCAATATCACGATGGCGGTCTTTGATGTTGGCCAGCATGTGGTCAACAATGCCGCCGGGGTGATATCAGGAAACACTGCGGTGGATGCAACAGAAGCAATTACACGGATTGTGGATGCCCTGGAGGATATGGAGTTAGGGGATTTGTTCCTGCTATCCATGGAAACGATGTTGATCAGTGTTACCATGCACATTCTGTCAATTATCATTACGGTAATCTTGTACGGAAGAATGATAGAAATTTACCTTTATACTTCCATAGCACCAATTCCGTTTGCCACCATGACCAATAAGGAATGGGGCAATATCGGAAACAACTATTTAAAAGGCTTGTTCGCACTGGCATTTCAGGGATTCTTCATGATGGTCTGTGTGGGAATTTATGCAGTTTTAGTAAATGCAATGACCATATCCAGTGACCTTCATGCAGCAATGTTTTCAGTAGCGGCTTATACCGTGATTCTTGCATTTTCATTATTCAAGACCGGAAGCCTTAGCAAATCAATATTCAATGCCCATTAGCGGGCAGGAAAGGAGCGCATACCATGGCGTATGTACCAGTACCAAAAGACCTTACCAAGGTCAAAACAAAAGTAGCGTTAAATCTGACAAAGCGGCAGCTGATTTTCTTTTCACTTGCCGCAGTTGTGGGAATTCCGTTTTATCTGGTCATGAGAAAACCAATTGGTTCCAGTATCGCAGCCATCCTGATGGTAACGATCATGCTTCCATTTTTCTTCATGGCAATGTATGAAAAAGACGGTCTTCCCTTTGAAAAAGTGGTGGCAAATATCATTCGACAGAAGTTTATCTGTCCGGCGGTAAGACCATATAAGACAGAAAATTTTTATCAGGAGATTTCCACCCTTGTAAAAAAGGAGGGTGTGCCAGATGGCAAAAAAGACAAAGCAGGAGGCTCAGCAGGAGCGTCTGTCCCTGGCGGAAAAAAGAAACCGTCAGGAAAGAAGAAACAAAACAAGCAGAAAAGAAAGAGAACAGGAAAAGCGTAGGAAGAAGCAGGAACGGGATCGTAGGAAACAGAAAAACATTCCTACAACTGCACAGCAGAGTATTCCGTATATTCGGATGCTGCAGGATGGTATCTGCCAGGTGACAAAGACCTTTTTCTCTAAGACAATTCAGTTTTATGACATCAACTATCAGCTTGCTTTAAATGAGGATAAAACCACGATATTTGAAAATTACTGTGATTTCTTAAATTACTTTGATTCTTCCATCAGTGTGCAGCTGTCCTTTATCAATCAGCAGGTGGATGTGGCAGAATTTGAGAAAAGCATTGACATTCCTGATCAGAACGATGACTTCAATGCCATTCGTGAAGAGTATCGTACTATGTTGAAAAATCAGCTTTCAAAAGGAAATAATGGTCTGGTGAAGACAAAGTATATTACTTTTGGAATTGAAGCAGAGAGTTTGAAAGTAGCAAGACCAAGGCTTGAAAGAATCGAAACAGATATCTTAAATAACTTTAAGGTTCTGGGGGCACAGGCACATTCCTTAAATGGTCTGGAGCGGCTGGAGATTCTATATCATGTGTTCAACCAGGATAGGATTGAGCCATTTAAGTTCCAGTATAAGATGTTGCCGGAAACAGGATTGAAGACCAAAGATTTTATTGCACCGACTTCCTTTAACTTTTCCAAGAATCAGACATTTTTGATGGGAAGAACGATGGGGAGCGTGAGTTACCTGCAGATTCTGGCACCGGAGCTGACAGACCGGATGCTTGCAGATTTCCTGGATGTGGATGACAGCATCAATGTCAACATTCATATCCAGTCCATTGACCAGAGTTCTGCGATCAAAATGATCAAGAGTAAGATTTCAGATCTGGATAAGATGAAGATTGAAGAGCAGAAGCGGGCAGTACGTTCCGGTTATGATATGGACGTACTTCCATCGGACCTTATAACCTATGGAGAAGAGGCGAAGAACCTGTTGGAAGATCTGCAGTCCAGAAATGAACGAATGTTTCTTGTAACGGTTCTGGTGATGAATACCGCAAAGAAGCGTCAGAAACTGGATAACAATATTTTCCAGGTGCAGGGAATCGCACAGAAATATAACTGTTCCTTAAAACAACTGGATTATCAGCAGGAAGCAGCACTCATGTCCTGTATTCCACTGGGAGTCAATCGAATTGAAATTCAAAGAGGGCTTACCACATCTTCAACAGCGATCTTCGTGCCATTTACGACACAGGAACTGTTTCAGGAAGGGGAAGCTCTTTATTATGGATTGAATGCATTATCCAACAACATGATTATGGTTGATCGGAAACGTTTGAAGAACCCGAATGGACTGATTCTTGGTACACCAGGTTCCGGTAAGTCCTTCTCAGCAAAGAGAGAAATTACAAACTGCTTCCTGATCACAGAAGATGATATCATCGTCTGCGATCCAGAAGCCGAATATTCGGCACTTGTGCAGGCACTGCACGGGCAGGTGGTACGGGTTTCTCCGGTATCTGACCAGTATATCAATCCAATGGATCTGAACCTGAATTATTCCGAGGAAGACAATCCACTGTCACTGAAAGCGGATTTTATTCTGTCGTTGTGTGAGCTGATTGTTGGAGGAAAGAATGGACTGGAGCCGGTAGAAAAAACTATCATTGACCGTTGTGTGCGGTTGGTTTATCAGGAATATCTTGCCGATCCCGTACCGGAGAAGATGCCAATCCTGGAGGATTTATATAATCTGTTGCGGAAACAGGAAGAGTCGGAAGCACAGCGTCTTGCAACTTCATTGGAGATTTATGTTACAGGCTCCCTGAATGTATTTAATCATCGCACAAATGTAGATATCAACAATCGTATCGTTTGTTTTGATATCAAAGAGCTTGGAAAACAGCTGAAAAAGATCGGGATGTTGATTGTGCAGGACCAGGTATGGAACCGAGTGACTATCAATCGTTCCGCTCATAAATCTACCCGTTACTATGTGGATGAATTCCATCTTCTATTAAAAGAAGAGCAGACAGCAGCTTACAGTGTGGAAATTTGGAAGAGGTTCCGTAAATGGGGAGGTATTCCAACTGGTGAACTGGTTTGTTACTTGTTAGTCGCTTAAAGTGCAAACTATCGCCGTTCTGACTGAAACCGGCAAGTAAGTCAGAAGTATCAATGCGGAAAAAAACGGGAAAGGGGTAGCGACCTAATCCGAGTGGAAGGCTATTCATAATAGAATAGCCACACGCAACGCATAGAGCTTGAACCTGCATAAGCAGAATATAACAGCTCCAAGAGGCCGCATTGCCAGCCGGTACGATATAATCGTGGTAAAAAGATATGCTATGCTGAGCGTGAAATGACACGCTGATGAAAATGGGCGAAAGCCCCAGAGAGGTGGATAAAAAGCCACCTGATAATAACAATCAGATAACACAGAATATCAAAGATTTATTGGCTTCCAGGGAAATCGAGAATATTTTTGAAAACTCTGATTTCATTTATATGCTCAACCAGGCTTCTGGAGACAGGCAGATTCTGGCAAAACAGCTGAATATCTCACCAACCCAGCTGTCCTATGTAACCAACAGTAATGAGGGGGAAGGACTTTTGTTCTATGGAAATGTCATTATCCCATTTGTAGACAGATTCCCGAAGAATTCCCTCTATAAAATCATGACAACCCGCTTAGAGGAGACTTCCGAAGCAGGTTAAATCAAAGGAGAAAACAATGTTACGAGCAATTTCATATGTATTAACTTTTAGTGGCGGTGCTGTTTTCGGCATCGCTTTTCTCTGCTTATTACAGGCAGGGAAAGGGTATCCGAAGAAGGAGGAGTAAGTAGTGGCAGAACAGAGAATGAAAGTCAGGGACAAGAAAGTCCAGAAGATGACCAAGGATGGGCTGGTGGAAGAAAACCTGACAGATAAATCTTCTGTTCGTGTCAGTAACCGTGTCGGTGATGTGCAGATGGGAAGAAAACAGGGGGAAAAAGAAGAAAACCTTGTGGATAAGTCTCCCCGCCAGTCTGAACGGAGTGGGAAAAATATTCGTCCCTCTGTGCAAAAATCCAGAGATGCACCGGAACTGATACGGACAGAGAAGCAAAGTGAGGATTTTGGACAGAGTAGTAAACAGCAAAATAGAAAAAGAATCCGTGCTGAAGTTGGAAAAGAATCCAGACTTGCAGAAAAATACGAAGCCGGACAGTCAGGGAGACTGAAAGAAAAACGAGCTGATCTATCAGAAAACAGAGGAGACAGCCGGAGAAATCAGACAGGTGGCAGCAAAAAGCCAAAACAAAAACAACGTTTGAAGTTTGCTTATGAGGAAACTGGTGCTTCTGTGAAAAATGACAAAGATATGGAGAAATTGAACCAGATGGATACGGATGGAGTCAATTTCCGCCATCAGAAACAGAAAGAAAAAGCCAAAAAGTTTTCTTATGAAGAAGCAAGAAAGAAAAAGGAAGCAAAGCAGCATTCCAAGAAAGCACAGGTCTATCAGGCAAATGAAGGAGAAACTCCTGGAAAGAAAAAATCCCGTTTGAAGTTTGGTGAAGGGGAATCTGTGAAAACAGAAAAAACTTCTGTTGTCAAGAAAGCAGGAAGTGCAACTTCCGTAGCATTGCACCGTGAGATCAGCAAAAATGAAGACGATAATGCGGCGGTAGAAGGTGCCCATAAGTTAGAAGAAAGCGGCGAAGGTGTTTACCGGCTGGAACAGAGAAGTGCCAGACGCAGGAAACAGTGGGCATCCAGAAAAAGAAGCAGACTTGAAAGACAGGAAGAGAAACAGGCACAGGCTGCATCCCATCAGGAGCAGAAGAAGCTGAAAAAACAGATTCAGAAGCAACAGATCAAACGGGATTATGCCAAAGCGAAGCGAAGTGAACAGACAGTAGGAACAGCTACAAAAGGTACGATTGATTATATTAAGAAGATTGGCGGTAAGGTCACCAACTTCTTTAAAGAAAACCGGAAGGTGTATATCAGTGTAGCAGTTCTGATCGGATTGATGTTTCTGATCATAACGAATGTCACGTCTTGCTCTGCAGTGTTTTTACAAAATGTGATCACTTATACCGGAACCAGTTATCTGTCATCGGATCAGGCAATCCGGGAAGCGGAACTGTATTATACACAGCTGGAAGCTAATCTGCAGGAGCGGATCAACAACATGGAATCTGAAGAACCAGGACATGAGGAATACCGATATAACATCGGACCTATTGAGCATGATCCGTTTATCCTGATTAGTTATCTGTCTGCAAAGTATGAAGAATTTACTTTTGAACAGGTCAAGCCGGAGCTGGACGCCTTGTTTGCAGAGCAATATCATTTAACTACTGAAGCAGTCAATGAGACTGTAACGGAGACAGCAACAGTAAGAGTTGGAGAATCTTTGGGACAGGTTGTGACCAGTGGATATTGTAACTGTCCAATCTGTTGTGGTATTTGGAGCGGAGGACCGACTGCCAGTGGAGCATATCCAACTGCCAATCATACCTTAGCGGTAGATGCTTCCAATCCGTTTGTTCCAATGGGAACAAAGGTAGTTATGAATGGTGTCGAATATACCGTAGAAGATACCGGAGCTTTCGCAAGATACGGTGTACAATTTGATGTCTATTATGACAGTCATGCGGCAGCATCTGCACATGGACATCAGACCTGGGAATGTTATCTTGCAGATGATAACGGAAGCAATGAAGTCGAAGTGACCAGAATCAGAGATGTGGACACGCTGAATGTAACATTGACCAGTGGAAACCTGATGTCAATCTGTCAGGACAGGTTGGGATTTTTCCAGAAAGAACTGTTCAGTGCCTACAACGATACCAAAGGCAACTTGCAGATGTTTGCAACACCGGTTGATTTTAACTGGTATTCCAGTGTGACCAGCTATTATGGATATCGGATTCATCCAATATCAGGAGCAAATCAGTTACACAATGGTATGGATATCGGAGCACCGGAAGGGACAAAAGTAATGGCAGGGCTGACCGGAACGGTTACAACTTCTGCTTATAACGACAGCTATGGCAATTATGTTGTAATCAAGGACAGTAAAGGCTATGAACTGCGGTATGCACATTTAAGCAGCCGGAGTGTATCTGCAGGTGCATCCGTCACGAAAGGTGATGAGATCGGTCTTGTAGGAAATACCGGAAATTCTACAGGAAGCCATCTTCACATTGAACTTTTGAAAAATGGAGAGCGGTTAAACCCGATCTTTTATCTGGAAACAGGAGAAGGGACAGGCTTTGGTGGTAATGAATATACCAGTGAAGCAGCGCAACGTTTACTGGAAGAGGCTGCAAAATATCTTGGAACACCGTATGTGTGGGGCGGATATTCCCCAAGTGGATTCGATTGTTCCGGATTTGTCAGCTACTGTCTGGTTCATTCCGGGGTAAGAAATACGGGAAGGCTGACTGCACAGGGACTGTACAACATTTGTACGCCAGTATCCCAGTCAGAAGCACAGCCAGGAGATCTGATCTTCTTTACCGGAACCTACGATGCAGGAGAACCAGTAACGCATATCGGAATCTATGTAGGCAATGGTCAGATGATCCATTGTGGACATCCGGTGCAGTATACGTCCATCAATTCCCCATACTGGCAGAGCCATTTCTATGGATTTGGACGATGGTAAGAAAAAAGGGCGGCTGCATCAGCCGTCCGGAAAGGAGAAGCGATGAAAAGTCTTGAAAAAGCAACGGCAGATTTTGAGAAAGCCAAAGATAGAATGGAAGCTTCCAAAGCCAGATATGAAGCAGACTTAAAGCGGTTCAAGGCTGCGGAGATAGCAAAAACAGAAGCGGAAAATCTGGAAATTGTAAGAATTATCCGTGCAATGGATATGAGTATTCCGGAATTGGAAGCTTTCAAAAAGAGAATGAAAAATGAACTGCCCGGCAGGGTAGAAATACAGAAGGAGGAAACAAAAGCCGATGATGAATCTGGAAAAAATGAAACAGAAGAAGAGAACAATTACTAAAAGCAGGGTAAAAAAGAGCTTGCTTGCAGCAACGACATTTCTTTGCCTGACAACACCTTTGCTCCAGACACAGACTGCTTATGCAGCTGAGAATACCACGCCTGCAATCACGATTGAGAAACCGGATGGCTGGAAACAGGGAGAAACAACCATTGCTGTTACGGTAGATGCCAGTCATATGCCGGAAGGTTTCTCAATAGCAAAGATTGAAGCAAAAGCAGGAAAAGATGGAAGCTGGCAGGATGTAACCGGAAGTGGAAGTATCACGATCACTGGAAATCAGACAGTGTATGTGCGTGTTACAGATGGTGAGGGAAAGGTCTATGAGCAGAATCGCTCTATTAAGTGTTATGACACGGAAAAGCCTACACTCTCTGCTTCCCTGACAGATGGTGTGCTGACGATTCAGGGGAATGATACAGTATCAGGGATTACTGCAGTAACAGTCAATGGCACCACTTATACAGACTTGAAGGATGGAATGCTGAGAGTGCAACTGACACAGAAAGATTTTACTACAAAACAGATTGAGATTACGGTAACAGACGGTGCCGGAAATACTTCTGAAAAGTATGTGTTGCAGAATCCTTATTATGAATGGGCAAAGAAGCAGGCAGAGAAACAGAAAACTTCCAGTGACAGTAATGGTGCAATGGCAACCACGACCAGTGTAGATGCAACTGGGACTGAGAAAACAACGACTTCACCGCTTCCGCAGGATGCACAGGCTTCTGAGCCGACAGATGCAAAAGGAACCGTGGATGATCGGACAGTGACAGGTATCGAGGAACAGCTTAATAAAGAAGGCGAGACAGCAGATTCTGTTACTAAAACAGCTACAGAAGGCACGAAAGAGTTTTATACCATTTCAACTAAGAGTGGTAAGATTTTCTACCTGATCATTGACAATTCAAAATCTCAGGATAATGTGTATTTCCTTACAGAAGTCAGCGAGAAAGATCTGATGAATTTCACACTTTCTGATTCTGTGACACTTCCGGAAGTAGATACTGTTTATGCAGAACCAGAGAAACAGGCTGAAGAAGAAAAGCCGGAAACGACAGAGACAGATGAGAAAGATAAAGTAAAGGATGACATTCAGATGCCAGAAGATAAAAGTCCATTTGGAACGTATCTTCTGATTGTGCTGGTAGCAGTCGGAGCTGCGGCAGGAGGTTATTACTTCAAAGTCTATAAACCAAAGCATGAATATGATGATGAGGATGAGATGGAAGAGGATGAAGATGAATCCGAAGATTCAGAGTCAGAAAAACGGGAAGTAGACGAGGCAGATGAGCAGGAAGAAAGTACAGAACCGGGAATCCTGAGAGATGAAGATTTTGATGATAATGTGCTGGAAGATGAAGAAGAGGAGCAGGAGTAAATGAAATTAGTGATTGCAGAAAAGCCATCGGTTGCGATGGCACTGGCTTCCGTGCTTGGAGCCAGAACAAGAAAAGATGGCTACGTGGAGGGAAACGGTTATATCGTTTCCTGGTGCGTAGGACATCTGGTTGGATTATGTGATGCATCGGAATACGATGAAAAATATAAAAAATGGAGATATGAAGATCTGCCGATTGTGCCGGAATGCTGGAAACACAAGATTTTGGAGGGCACAAAGAAGCAGTTCGGAATCTTAAAGAAACTGATGAGAGATTCCAAAGTAGATGAAGTGATCTGTGCAACTGATGCAGGACGTGAAGGTGAGCTGATCTTCCGTCTGGTGTATGAGCAGGCAGGATGTCAAAAGCCGATGAAGCGACTCTGGATCTCTTCCATGGAAGAACAGGCAATTAAAGATGGATTTTCGTCATTAAAAGACGGTTCGTGTTATGACAGTCTCTATCAGTCAGCACTTTGCAGGGCAAAGGCAGACTGGCTGGTGGGAATCAATGCGAGCCGTCTTTTTTCCGTTCTGTATAACCAGAATCTGAAAGTTGGAAGAGTACAGACACCAACACTTGCCATGATTGTGGATCGAAATCAGAAGATCAAGGAATTTACCAAAGAAAAATATTATATGGCTCATATCAAGTTTGACGATATGGATGCGGTCACAGAGCATTTTCAGAAAAAAGAAGATGCAGATAAAGTGGCTGCAGAGTGTCAGGAGCGTATGTGCGAAGTGGAGAAGGATGATGTGAAAGAGAAAACGGTCCGCCCTCCAAAACTCTATGATCTGACCACCCTGCAGAGGGAAGCTAACAGAATGTTTGGCTATACCGCACAGCAGACATTGGATGCTGTGCAGGAGATGTATGAGCAGAAGCTTGTCACTTATCCGAGAACAGACAGCCAGTATCTGACAGATGAGATGGGAGAAAGCACAGAAACTCTGATTCAGATGTTATTTGGGAAAATGCCTTATGCTGAAGGCCTGGAATATCAGCCGGACGTGAGTAAGGTATTAAATTCAAAGAAAGTATCTGATCACCATGCGATTATCCCAACCATGGAAGTAGCCAAAGCAGATATTGGTGAACTGAAAGAGCGAAACCGCAAGATTTTGTATCTGATCAGTGCCAGGGTACTGACAGCAACCGCAGATCCTTATATTTATGAGAGCCATAAATGTCAGATTACCTGTAATTATCATACGTTTTATCTCACGGCAAAGAAAACAAAGCAGGAAGGATTCAAAGCAATCGAAAATAAAATGAAACAGTTCTTTGGCGTAAAGAGTGAGAAAGAAGAGCCGGAGCTGGATATCTGGGCAGGCAAGCATTACGATCCTTGTGATTCTTTTGTATCGGAGCATTTTACACAGCCACCGAAACAGTACACAGAAGATACCCTGCTTTCTGCGATGGAACGTGCTGGGAACGAAGAACTGATCGAAGATACGGAAAAGAAAGGACTTGGTACTCCGGCAACAAGGGCAGCCATCATTGAAAAACTGATTCAGTCTGGTTTTGTGAAAAGGGAAAAGAAAAATTTGGTGCCGACAGATGATGGCAATGTACTGATTACGGTTCTGCCGGATGAGATTAAATCCCCGAAGATGACAGCAGAGTGGGAAATGGCATTGAATCACATTGCCCAGAATACAGAGACAGCAGATGAATTCCTAAATGGGATTACAGAGCTGATGCAGGAACTGGTTGCCAGATATCAGGGTATTTCAGAAGAAAAGAAAGGGCAGTTTCAGGGAAAAGCAAAAGGAGAAGTCATTGGCAAATGTCCCCGCTGTGGAGCAGATGTCAGGGAAGGAAAAGTAAACTTTTACTGTTCTGACCGGAACTGTGCTTTTACCTTGTGGAAGAATGATAAATTCCTTGCAAGCCAGGGGAAAAAGATGGATAAGGCGGCAGCAAAGAAGTTCCTGGCTAAAGGAAAAATCCATTATAAGGATCTGGTATCCAGAAAAACAGGGCGACAGTATGAAGCAACTGTGGAGATGGTTGATCCCGGCGAGGGGAATGTGCAGTTCAATCTGATTTTCCCACAACGATAAGTAGTGTATTGCAGGCAGTCTAAGGACTGTCTGTTTTCATACAAATATTATGAAAGGAGAGGACCTTAGCATGAAGAAAAAAGGTAATTTTAGGAAAGTAGTATCTGGATTGCTGGCAGGCATGACAATGCTTAGTACAGTGTTATCTCCGATGACTGCATATGCAGCGGAGATTCAGCCAGAGAAAAAACCTCCACTTTATGAGGATGTGAAAGAGTTTCTGGATGAAGATGAAGTGGTGACTGCCAAAGATTATGAAATTGAAACAGGCAGTGTATTTGATGTGAAATCAGACTACACAGGACTGGAAATCAAGGATGATGACAAGGTTAAAGTCACATTTGAGGAAGCAAAGAACGACAAGGATGAGGATTTTACGACAGATCATGCGGACACTTACAAAGCGGTCTATTATGTGGAACCGGTAAATCAGGAGCATCCGAAGTATCAGATCAGCCGAAAGCTGATTGTGCGTGAGAAAGAAACAGAAACGCAGACAGAAACTGCAGGGAGTGAAGCAGTAACCGAATCCGAAACAGCTGGCAGTGAACAGCAGACAGAGGAAGCGGAGGAGTCAGAATCAGACTCGGAAATTACCGATATTGATGCTGATGAATTTGATGATTTAGTAGAGCAGGCACAGAATCAGGATACCTATGATGAAGAATCAGGGTTAGAGCTTCACGATGTTTTGGAACAGGCAGGAGACAAAGGTGTGGATCTTGATTCTATGGAAGAGGGAGAGATTGCAACATTTGAAGCAGTTTCGGCTTATTCAGCAAGAAGTACACAGCAGGTAACAATCGAAAAAGGACCTCTGTATAGATATGCAGATTATAATCTTGGAACCTATCTGACAGAGCCGTACTATATCAGCTACGGAAGCGTCAGAGCAACTGCGTATTGTGTACAGCCGGCAAAACCAGGACCAGGATCTGGAAATTATACAATCACAAAGATTGGAGACAATCAGGCGTTAGCAAAAGTGTGTTATTACGGCACAGCTGCCGCAGGGAGCGAAAGCTTTTTTGCGAATAAACACACGGATTTCTCAGAAGGAAAAAGATTCATCATTATTCACATGGCTGCATCATATGCCAATGGAAGCAGTGATGCATTCTATGGAACAAATGCTACAGGCGAGGCTTTGGCAAAAGAACTCTATAATTATTGTGTAAATAAGCCGGAAATACCAGATGTAGCGATGTCATTTTCCAAACCGAATGTAAAAGCTTATGTAGATGGAAATGTTCAGAGAACGGAGAACATTAAGTTCAATGCATCTTCCCAGCAGAAAATCACAATGGTCTTACCAAAGGGAGTGAAGCTTTATAATGTATCTACTGGAAATGTAAGTGCGGCAGGTGCAAGCGTAACAATTGGAGGCGGAACCACGTTTTATCTTTCAGCTCCTCTGACACAGACAAGAGATGTAAGTGCTACTTTTTCTGCAAAAATGAAGGGAAGTATTACAAAAGATTATTCAGCATATAAATTGACTACGAATGCAAGTGTTCAGGATCTGGCATTTGTGTTTGGAGAAGGTGTCGCTGATGAAAAATATGTAAGCTTAAAGGTGTCCTGGATTGAACAGGCTACGATCGAAATCGTAAAGAAAGACGATACAGCGGATGTTAATCTTGCAGGTGCAGTATTCGGTGTATACAGCGATGAGGCTTGTACAAAGCTGATCACTCAGATGCCGGCAACAGATAAGAATGGAAAATCTTCTGTTACGATCATCAAGACACAGGATACTGTTTATCTGAAAGAGATCACAGCACCACAGGGATATGTAGTAAATGCAACGGCAACAAATGTAAAACTGGTAGCAAGTAAAACCTCATCGGTAACTGTGGAAAATAAGGAACAGCTGGCAGAGCTTACCATTTACAAAGAAGGACAGGTTCTTACCGGAGCAGATGTCAGTGAAAATGGAACGGTATTCCAGTATGAAAACCGCAGACAGAAAAATGCAGTGTATAACGTGTATGCCGGGGCAGATATCTTAACTGCTTATGGCACAAAAGTGTACAGTAAAGGTGACCTGGTAAAAGATAATCTGACTACGGGAGAGAATGGTTCTGTTACACTGAAGAACCTGCATCTTGGAAGCTATGTGGTGAAAGAAGCAAAAGCACCGGACAATTTCTATAACGGCAGCGAAGAAAAGCCAGTGACTCTGACTTATGCCGGACAGAATAAAGAAGTTGTATTTGCAGATGTGACTTTTAACAACGAGAGACAGAAAGCAGATGTTTCCGTAGTAAAACAGGATAAAGATACCAAGAAACCACTGAATGGCGGTATTTTTGCTCTATATGCATCCGATGATATTAGAAATGCAGACGGAACCGTTGTTGTGAAAAAAGGAACATTGATTGAGAAAGCAACTACTGGAGCAGATGGAACTGCAAAATTCACAGCAGATCTTCCGATTGGATATTCCTATTCTGTAAAAGAAGATCATGCGCCGGAAGGCTATGTAAGAAATACAGAAGATGTGTATACGTTCAAGTTTTCTTACACCAATGATAAAGAAGCAACCGTATTATTTGCCCATACCTTCAGCAATGACCGTGTGACAGCAAAGATCAATTTATTCAAAGTTGATAAAGAGACAGGAAAAGCAGTACCACAGGGAGATGCCACACTGAAAGATGCAGTTTATGGTCTGTATGCCCGTGAAGATATCGTGCATCCGGACGGAGCAACCGGAACTATTTATAAAGCAGGAGAACAGGTAGCATCTCTTACAACAGATGACAAAGGACAGGCTTCTGTAAAAGGTTTATATCTTGGCAAATATTATGTCAAAGAGATCACACCGCCGACCGGATACCTGGCAGATACAGAAGAGCATGATCTTGTGTGCAGTTATGAAGGCGATATGACAGCAGAAGTAAAAAGAGAGTGCACTTCCAGTGAGCAGGTCATCAAGCAGCCATTCCAGATCATCAAAGCAGCCAACAATGGAAAGACCGATGCTGATCTGTTATCCGGAGCTGGATTTACAGTTTATCTGAAATCTTCCCTTACAAAGAAAGCAGATGGAAGCTATGATTTTGATTCTGCCAAACCAGTAGTGAGTGGAGAAAATGGAGCAACTGAGATTTTCACAGATGAAAAAGGGTATGCCTGCAGTATTCCATTACCATTTGGAAGCTATATCGTGCGTGAAACTACAACACCGCACAATTACAAGCCAGTCGATGATTTTGAAGTGAATATCACAGAACATCATCCAAACGAGCCACAGATCTGGCGAGTGCTTCTGGATGAAGAGTTTAAGGCAAAACTGAAAATCGTGAAAAAAGACGATGAAACAAAGAAATCTGTATTGATTGCCGGAACAGAATTTAAGGTATATGACCTGGACAACAAGAAGTATGTGGAGCAGGTAACAACTTACCCAGTGACAACTACTCACAAGTCCTATTTTACGGACAGCCAGGGATATCTGATCATGCCGAAGAATCTGAAGATTGGACATTACCGGATTGAGGAAGTCAACGCACCGGAAGGGTACACAATCAATAAGAACTATGTAGAGATTGCGGTGGATGCAAATACAGCATACCAGATGGATTCTGAGAGCGGAGATGCCATTATTACGGTAGACTACGAGAACCATCCGGTAAAAGGAAAGCTGACGATCTATAAAAAAGGTGAGATGCTGACCGGATTTAAAAAGGATTTTGTTTATGAAGAAAGATACCTGAAGGGTGCATCCTTTCATGTCTATGCAGCTGAAAATATCTATACACCGGATTATCAGAAAGATGAAAACGGGAACAGACAGCTGATCTATGCAAAAGATGCACTGGTAACAACGGTAACGACCGGGGAAGACGGAAAAGCAGTTGCTGATAACCTGCCGCTTGGTTCTTACTATGTGGTAGAAAAGACTGCACCGGAAGGATTCGTCCTGAACCATGACAGATCGGATGTCTCATTTGTCTATGCGGATCAGGATACACCTGTGATCGAACAGGAAGTGATGGTTGGCGATGACCGCCAGAAAGTTGCAATCCAGGTAGAAAAACAGGATGCAGAAAATGGTGCAACCGTAGCAGGAGCTGTCTTTGGCATCTATAACACAGAAGATCTGAAGAATGAGAAAGGTGAGATCATTGTAAAGGCAGATACACTTCTGCAGGAAATGACTTCTGATAACGATGGTCTTGCAGCATGTACGCTGGATCTGCCACTTGGACAATATTATGTGAAAGAGTTAAAAGCACCGGCGGGATTTGTATCCTCTGATGAAGTTCTGAATCTGGATGCTTCTTACCAGGGGCAGGATGTGAAGACAGTAAAACTGAAAACAGTGAAAAAGAACCAGCCGACAACAGTTGAAATCACAAAATCTGATGTAACAACAGGTGTGGAACTGGATGGGGCAAAACTCACCGTTCTTGATAAAGAAGGAAATGTTGTGGATCAGTGGACTTCTGTAAAAGATCAGCCACATGTGATCAAACGACTGACTGTGGGTGAAGAATACACCCTTCGAGAGGAAATGGCACCGTATGGATATCTGAAAACGACGGATGTGAAGTTCACACTGGAAGATACTGCCGAGATTCAGAAAGTAGAGATGAAAGATGAAGTTCCAACAGGACTTCTGATCATCAACAAAAATGGAGAGTTTCTGGATAAGGTGACACTTTTGGATCATGTAAAAGGTACCGTGGAGCATCTTTTTGAGTATGTAACCGGAAGCCTTACAGATGTGACGTTCGATGTATTTGCTGCGGAAGATATCAAAGCGGCAGATGGTGTCAGTGAAGATTATTTCAAAGCAGATGAAAAAGTAGGAACCATTACCACAGATTCCAATGGTATTGCACAGATGGGAGATCTCCCGGCTGGAAAATACTATGTGAAGGAAGTAAAAACAGCTCACGGTTATGTGCTGGACAAAGAGCCGAGATATGTTGACCTTTCCTACCGTGATCAGGACACACCAGTCATCACTTATGATGAGAAATGGCAGAATGCCCGTCAGAAAGTAAAGGTTACGGTTCTGAAGAAAGAAAAAGATACAGAACGTGTTCTTGCAGGTGGTGTCTTTGGTCTTTATACCAGTGAAGATATCAAAAATGCAAAGGGCGAGGTACTCCTTGAGAAAGATAGTCTGATCGAGCAGCGGGTAACGGATGAAAAAGGACAGATTACTTTTACGGCAAATCTTCCGGTAGACGGAAAATACTATGTGAAAGAGATCTTTGCGCCGGACGGATTTGTTACAACAGAAGAAATACAGGAATTTACCTTTGAATATGCTGGAGAAGACCAGGCAGAAGTAAGCTACGACTTTACTTTTGAGAATCAGCCAACCACAGTGGAGCTGACCAAAACAGACCTGACAACAGGTAAAGAACTTCCAGGTGCACACCTGAAAGTGACGGATTCAGATGGCAATACAGTGGATGAATGGACTTCTACGGAAGAATCCCATGTGATCAAAGAATTGGTTGTTGGTAAGGAATACACCATGACAGAGACAAAACCGGCAGATGGATATGTCACTGCAGAAAGTATTACCTTTACAGTAGAAAATACAGCCGAGATTCAGAAAGTAGAGATGAAAGATGATGTGACAAAAGTGCAGATCAGTAAGACGGATATCACAGGAGAAACTGAGATTCCAGGTGCGAAACTGACGATTCTCGATAAGGATGATCAGGTAGTAGAGAGCTGGACTTCCACAGAGGAAGCACACTATATCGAAAAACTTCCAATCGGTAAATATACCTTACGTGAAGAGCAGGCACCGAAAGGATATCTTCTGACATCGGATGTTAGTTTTGAAGTAAAGGATACTGGAGAAATCCAGAAAGTAGCTATGAAAGATGACACTGCCAAGGGAAAAGTGATTCTCAATAAGACAGATAAATCATCAGGAGAACCGCTGAAAGGGGTAGAATTTGAACTTCGTGACAGCAAAGGAAAAGTTCTGGAAACCTTAAAGACAGATGCTGCCGGTCATGCAGAAAGTAAGCTGTATGAGATTGCCACACTTAAGAACGGCAAATATGATACCGCTATCAAGTATTATCTGGTGGAAACAAAGACACTGGACGGATACACACTGGATCAGACCAAGCATGAAGTGACATTTGCCTATGCAGATGACAGTACACCGGTTGTAGAAGTTACCTTTAATCTGACAAATGAGAAACCGGAAGTTCCAGAAACACCGAACACACCACAATCCCATGAAGAGACAAAGGTATCAAACGCACCGAAAACAGGTGACAGCACGAATATCTGGCTGCCGATCCTGCTTCTTGTAATCTCCACAGGAGGTATGGCAGGACTTTATATCAGCAGGAAAAGGAAATAAGGAAACTAAAACCAACGGTTATGATTGGGAGCTTCTATGTGAGGCTCCCTTTTTCATACAAAAATATCACAGAAAGGAACAGAAAACTATGATGAAAGCAATGGAAAAAAGACAGGAAGCACGAAAAAACCAGGAGAAAACTTTAAAGAGAATGATGGCTTATCAGAAGAAATCCGAGCAGATGGTCAGCAGAAAAAGAATGAACCATCACATGATCAGAAAGGGGTAAAAGCGTATGATGAACAGAAAAGAATTTTATGAATATGTCAAAGACAATGTAAAGGAGTATCTGCCAGAGTCTTATAAGGACGCAGAAATTAAACTTCAGGAAGTAGAAAAAAACAATGGGCTGAAGCTTACTGGCATTACAATTCCAAATGGAGATCAGAGAATCGTACCGACAGTCTATCTGGATTCTCTCTATCAGGAATATATCAATGGGAAAGATGTAGATTCTTGTGTTGGTGATGTAGCTGATATGCGTATTGAAGCACAGGGTAAAGCAGAATTTTTTGATATGGGAGTTCCGGACATTTTTGATTATGAAAAAATGAAGGAAAAACTGCAGGTGAGAATCTGTGACAAGGAATGGAATACCGATCGTCTTGCTGATAAAGTAGTCACAGAACACGGAGATTTTGCAGCTTATTATGCAGTAAATCTGGAGGAAAATGGAGAAGGGATCAGCAGTATTCCGGTAACTGTTTCTCTGATGAACGAGTGGGGAGTATCTGCCGAACAGATTCAAGCGGATGCAATGACGGCAGACCGAAAACGTGGTGTCACACTTATGGATATGAATGAGATTATCAAATCTATGATTTTTGGTGAAGAACCAGAAAACCTGCTGAATGAAAAAATGGATATGGAAGCCATGGAAAAACCAATGTTCTGTCTGACAAACAAAGCTAAGATGAATGGTGCATCACTGTTACTGCAGGAAGACATTCGAAAACAGATTGGGGAATGTCTGGGTAGTGATTATTTTGTCATTCCATCTTCCATTCATGAAGTGCTGATTCTCCCTGATAACGGAATTTTTCAGGTCCCGGAATTAAATGCGATGGTAAAAGAAGTCAATGAGACACAGGTGGAAAGACAGGAGCAGCTTTCCGATAAGGTTCAGTTCTGTGATAAAAAGACCGCAGTATTGGAAAATGCTGAGCGCAGGGAGGCTCGTTTGGAGAAAGAAAAAGCAGCTGAAAAAGCGGAAGTAAAAGGTGGAATCCATGGAAAACTGGAGAAAGCCAAGGCAGAGATCAAGGCAAAAGAGGCAGACAAAACGCCAAAGAACAAGTCAAAAGATCTTGCCGCAGCATTATAAAGAGAAACAACGATGATTTTAAGGGGACTGTGCTAAGCAGTCCCTGATTTTATGAAAAGGAGTAGCACATGGCAAATAAATTATATGCAATGGAACAGCTGACGGAAGAGGTGGCAAAAGATGTAGCTGCCAGTCCGCAGGAATGGATGTGGTTCCTTAACACGGCATCCAGACTGTACAAATACTCTTTTCCAGAACAGCTTTTAATTTATGCACAGCGACCGGAAGCAACTGCCGTAGCATCCATGGAAATCTGGAATCAGAAGATGTACCGATGGATCAAAAAGGGATCTAAGGGGATTGCCTTGATTGACAATACTTCCGGACCGAAAACAAAACTTCGGTATGTATTTGATGTGCAGGACACTTATAAAGTGCGGAATCTTGGAAAGGATCCTCAGTTATGGAATCTTCCAGTAGAAGGAGAACATCTGGTGGCAGATTATCTGCAGGAGCAGTTATCACTGGAAGATACAGAAGGAGGACTTGCTGAAAGTCTGCATCAGGCAGCGAAGGAGAGTATGCAGGAATGGCTTCCAGATGCATTGGAAGAACTGAGACTGGACGTAACAGGGACATTTTTGGAAGAACTGGACGAACAGAATCAGGAAGTAGAATTTCGGGAACTGATGACAAATAGTGTCTGGTGTGTATTATTAAACCGGTGTGGACTGGATGTACAGGAATATCTGGATGTAGAGGATTTTCGGCATATAACGGACTTCAATCAGCTGAAAGTATTAGGACATCTGGGAAGTGCAGTCAACGAGATCAGCAGACCAGTCCTGATGCAGATTGGACGATATGTTCTGAATGATCTGGAAAATGACCTGAAAACGGTTGCAAAAGAAAAAGAAGTAGCTTATAATGAATTTAACACGTTAATTCGTGAAAGTAATACGGATAACGAAGAAGATAGAGAAGAAAAAAAGGAGGAAACAGACTATGAGAGAAATCAGTTACAGCCAGAACGGAGAGTATCAGATTCCAGATATCAGCCTGGAAGAGACGAGAGGAACCATCGGGAAGTACGGAATGATGAGGAAAGAGTATCTGAGAAACCACAAGGTAGCCAGGTTCAACATTCTGACACTGCAGAACCGTCTGGACAGTCACCTGATGGAGATCGACAGTCAGGCAAGGCAGAGAGTAGACAACCTGATGAACGAACTTCTGGAGAAAGATCCGGCACCGGACAAAATGGCAGACGGGATGGCATGGACCAGACACATGAACCAGATCAAGGCACAGGCAGAGGAGCTGGTGATTCAGGAGATTATTTACAGTTAAGCCTGTTCCCAACAGAAGAGGAACAGTTAGGAGAAATAAGGAAAGCGGCAGCTGCATTGGAACAGCCAGCCGCTTTTCTTATTTCCGATGAAGTGGTAAATGATATTCTCCGCACGGGAAGCGGACAGAAAAATACACTGTTTCATATTACAGCAAGACTGATTGAAGGTCTGGATAATGAAGAAATGCGGAGTTTTCTGAAAGATGAATATGGAACTGGTGGCAAAGGATTTACCATAGATGGTCAGAAAATCAGTATCTGGTATGACAATGATGGTATCCGTATCCGGCGAGGGGACTCTGCCAGAAGAAACTTTGACCGCATGGTTACGTGGGAAGAAGCAGCGAACAGAATTCGGGATATGTATGAGGATGGAAATTACGTGGATAATTTGATTTCCAATAATGCCATTGAACAGGAGCAGGAAGAAATGACCAATCTTCTTGCACTTCATTTTCGGGATACTTGCAGAAACTGGGAAAAGAAACAATCATATTCAGACTGGCAGGATGTAGTGAGTGGAGCATGGACAGATCAAGAGGAAGCAGATGCGATTGTCTATCGTTTTGAATGGCTGCAGAAATATATGGATGAGAATCCGGGAGATTATCACCGCTGGGAGATTCAGCATAATCCGGAATATTTCCAACGCTTTCAGGATCTTCAGAGGGAGCGTTCCTGGGTAGACCAGAAATTTACGGTCGAACGTCCGGCACTATCCTTTATCACACAGGATGAAATTGACGCAGTGTTAAGAAGAGGCGGCATTACTGCCGGAGGGCGCAACCGGATCTATGAGTATTTCATGGAGCATCATGATATGAAAGATGCAGCAGAGTTCCTGAAAAATGAGTATGGAACAGGTGGTGCATCACCTGGGATACCGGGAGCGTATGAATCTGATGCCTCACATGATGCAAAAGGATTAAAACTTGCGAAAGGAAAGATTGGCAGTCCAGAAGTAGAAATTCTATTAAAATGGAATAAGGTTGCAGAACGTGTTCGCCAGTTAATCCGCACAGATGATTATTTGTCACCGGAAGAAATGGAAAAGTACGAAGAACGACAGGAAGCACAAAGACTGGCAGATTTGGAAGAAGCACAGCAGATGTTAGGAGAACAGCTGGAGCAGGATACTTTGACAGCGGAAGATATAACTGATTTGCGATTAGTTGATTCAGAATATATGTCTGGTACCAGAACAAAAATCCACGATTTTGCTTGCAAAGTTAAGGGAGAAGAGAATCGACTTCAATACACATTAGAATATCATGATGATGGAGAAGGTTTCACGATTCATACGGAAAAAGATGATATTTGGAATCGAATGTCAACACAAGAATTGGAACGTCTGGATGTAAAACTTGGACAAGAAGTACTTTATTATCATTATCACAACAAAACAGTAAATGCGGATACCTTAGATAAATTACGGGAAATCAAGGAAGAAATCATGGAGGAAGAGTCTTCCTATTTTACTGCTATTTCTAAACGTGTGTGGACAGATTATGATAAAAAAGAAAAAGAACTGTCGGGAGAAGTTGAGGTATCGGAAGAAAAAGAATCATTGGAAGAGATTAACGGAATAGCAGAACTGATTCCAGCAACGAACTTCCATATCACAGATGATGAACTTGGACAGGGAACACCGAAGGAGAAATTCCGAGCCAATATTATGGCTATTCAGCTGTTAAAAAAATGTGAGGATGAGAACCGCAATGCGACACCAGAGGAACAGGAAATCTTATCCAGGTACGTCGGCTGGGGAGGTCTTGCAGATGCATTTGATGAGACAAAATCTGCATGGGAGACAGAATATCTGGAATTAAAGACGGTTCTTACACCAGAGGAATATGCTGCAGCCAGAGCTTCCACATTAAATGCTCATTATACACAGCCGATTGTGATTGAAAGTATGTATCAGGTGTTGGAGAATCTGGGATTTACAAAGGGAAATATCCTGGAGCCATCTATGGGAGTCGGGAACTTCTTTGGAAAGCTTCCGGAGAATCTAAACCAGTCCAAACTCTATGGAGTGGAACTGGACAGCATCAGTGGTAGAATTGCTAAACTTCTCTATCCAGATGCCAATATCCAGATCAAAGGCTTTGAGAAGACGGATTATCCCAATGATTTCTTTGACGTGGCAATCGGAAATGTGCCATTCGGTGCATATAAGGTCAATGACCGTCAGTATGACCGCTACAATTTTATGATTCATGATTACTTTCTTGCCAAGACTATAGATCAGTTACGTCCAGGTGGTGTAGCTGCGTTGATCACAACAAAGGGAACTATGGATAAGGCATCACCGGAAGTCCGGAAATATTTGGCAGAGCGTGCAGACTTGCTGGGGGCAATCCGACTGCCGAACACAGCTTTTAAGGCAAATGCAGGAACAGAAGTCAGTGCTGATATTTTGTTTTTCCAGAAGCGTGAGAGTTTCACAAAAGAGATGCCAGACTGGGTGAATTTGGAGAGTGATGCAAAAGGGATTACCATTAACAAGTATTTTGTTCAGCATCCGGGAATGATTCTGGGTGAGATGAAAGAAGTGTCCGGTCCGTATGGTATGGAAACAACCTGTGCTCCAATGGAAGGAGCTGTTCTGGAATTACAGTTACAAGAAGCTGTAAAACACATCAAGGGAAGCATGGTAGCGGCAGTAGATATAGAGGCAGAACTGGATGAGATGCCAGAGAGTATTCCGGCAGATCCGAATGTCCGAAATTACAGCTATACGGTGGTAGATGATCAGGTATATTACCGTGTCAATTCTTTGATGAATCAGGTGAAAATGCCTGCAGCCACTGCAGAACGTGTAAAAGGCATGGTTGCAATCCGTGATACCGTTCGTGAACTGATCGCCATGCAGATGGAAGAATTTGTCACAGACGAAGAAATCCAGAAACAGCAGAAAAAACTGAATCAGGTGTATGATACCTACACAGCAAAGTATGGAGTTATTGGAAGTAATGCTAACAAACGTGCATTTTCTGATGACTCTTCTTATTGTCTGCTGTGTTCCCTGGAAGACTTGAATGAAGATGGAACATTGAAGCGGAAAGCGGACATGTTCACCAAACGAACCATTAAAAAGGCGGTCGCTGTGACAAGTGTGGAGACAGCCACAGAAGCACTTGCTCTGTCCCTAAATGAAAAGGCTAAAGTAGATCTTCCATATATGGCACAGTTGACCGGAAAGACCGAAGAGAAAATCACAGAAGAGCTGGTTGGAGTTATCTTCAAAAATCCACTGACAGACCAGTGGGAAAGCGGAGATGAATATCTGTCTGGAAACGTCAGAAATAAATTAAATACAGCGAGAACTTTTGCAGAGAATCATCCGGAATTCACACCGAATGTGCGTGCATTGGAGGCAGTTCAGCCAAGAGATCTGGAAGCGTCGGAGATTGAAGTGCGTATTGGAGCCACCTGGATTGAACCTTCGGATTATCAGGATTTTATGGTGGAACTGCTTCATACACCGAGGTATCTTGCACAGAAGGAAATACAGGTAAAATTCTCTGAGGTAAATGGTGAGTGGAGGATTACAGGAAAGAACGCCGACAGTCCAAGAAATGCGTTTGCCTATGCAACGTATGGAACGGAGAGAGCAAATGCCTACCGGATTCTGGAAGATACCTTGAATCTAAAAGATGTTAGAATCTATGATAAAGTTGTAAATGACAATGGGGATGAAGTGCGAGTTTTGAATAAAAAAGAAACTATGTTGGCATCACAAAAGCAGGATGCCTTAAAGGCTGCATTCCAAGATTGGATTTTTAAGGATCAGCAGAGGAGAGAAAGACTGGTAAGCGTGTACAATGAACGTTTTAATAGTATCCGTCCCCGTGAATACGATGGAAGTCATCTGACTTTCCCAGGGATGAATCCGGAAATAGAACTTCGACCGCATCAGAAAAATGCAGTCGCACATCAGCTATATGGTGATAATGTGCTTCTTGCTCATGTGGTAGGTGCTGGGAAGACCTACGAAATGGTAGCGGCGGCAATGGAGAGCAAACGTCTGGGATTATCTCAGAAAAATCTTTTTGTAGTTCCGAACCATCTGACAGAGCAGTGGGGAGCTGAGTTCCTACAGCTATATCCAGGGGCGAACATTCTGGTAGCAACCAAAAAAGATTTTGAACCGGCAAACCGGAAAAAGTTCTGTGCCAGGATCGCTATGGGAAACTATGATGCCATTATTATCGGTCATTCTCAGTTTGAGCGTATTCCAATCTCTGATGAGAAACAAGAAGCCATGCTTCAGAGGCAGATTGATGATCTGGAAATGGCAATCCAGAGTGCAAGGTATGAACAAGATGGTGGACGTTATACCGTCAAACAGATTGAAAAGACAAGAAAAACATTGCAGACGAGGCTGGAGAAACTGAATCAGAAAGAGAAAAAAGATCAGGTAGTTACGTTTGAAGAACTGGGAGTGGATCATTTATATGTAGATGAAGCACACAGTTATAAAAACGCATTTCTTTATACAAAAATGAGAAATGTAGCCGGAATTGCACAGAATGAAGCACAGAAGTCGGCGGATATGTTCAATAAATGTCAGTATCTGGACGAGATTACCGGAGGAAAAGGCATTACCTTTGCTACGGGCACACCAATCAGCAACAGCATGACGGAATTATATGTTATGCAGCGGTATCTACAGAACAGCAAATTACAAAATATGGGACTTGGACTGTTTGATTCCTGGGCCTCCACCTTTGGCGAGGTAGTCACGAGCATTGAGCTTGCACCGGAAGGAACAGGCTACCGTGCAAAATCAAGATTTGCAAGATTTTATAATATTCCGGAACTGATGAATATGTTTAAGGAGATTGCAGATATCAAGACTTCCGATCAGTTAAAACTTCCAGTGCCGGAAGCGGAATATGAAACAGTGGTGCTGAAACCAACAGAACAGCAGAAAGAAATCGTAGAAAGTCTGGGAGAACGTGCAGAAGTTGTCAGAAACGGCGGGGGAGATGCCTCGGTTGATAATATGCTGAAAATTACCAATGACGGAAGGAAGTTAGCACTGGATCAGCGTTTGGTGAACGAATTATTGCCAGATAATCCGGAAAGTAAAATAGCAGTCTGTGCAGAGAAAAGCTATGAAATCTGGAAAGATACAGCAGAACAGAAATCAGCACAGTTGATTTTCTGTGATTTGAGCACACCAAAAGGCGATGGCAGTTTTAATGTCTACGATGATCTGAAACGGAAGCTGATGGAAAAAGGAGTGCCGGAAAAAGAGATTGCGTTTATTCATGATGCAAATACAGAAGCAAAGAAGACGGAGCTGTTTGGAAAAGTAAAATCCGGACAGGTTCGTTTTTTGATTGGTTCAACTGCAAAAATGGGCGCTGGAACCAATGTGCAGGACCGTTTGATTGCTCTGCATCATCTGGATATTGGCTGGAAACCGTCTGACTTGGAACAGAGGGAAGGACGTATCATCCGTCAGGGAAACCATAATAAAAAGGTTCATATCTTCCGATATGTAACAGAATCCACATTCGACAGTTATATGTGGCAGTTGATTGAGAATAAGCAGAAATTTATTTCTCAGATTATGACCAGCAAAGCACCTGTGCGAAGTTGCGAAGATGTGGATGAAGCGGCACTTTCCTATGCAGAGGTCAAGGCACTTGCAACCGGAAATCCAGCAGTAAAAGAGAAGATGGCATTGGATGTGGATGTGGCGAAATTAAAGCTTTTAAAAGCGAACCACATGAATAACCAATACCGACTGGAAGATGATATTGCAAGGAATTTCCCGCAACAGATTGCAAAACTGACGGAGATTATTGCCAGCTACAAGGCAGATATCGCTCATTTTTCTGAGCATAAAATTACAGATCCAGAGCAGTTTTCTATGGAAATCAGTGGCAAAGTGTTCACAGAAAAGAAAGAGGCAGGTATGGCACTTCTGGCGGTCTGCAAAGACATTAAGTCTGTAGATGTAACTATGGACATTGGAAGCTATCAGGGATTCAACATGAGAATCCAATTCGACAGCTGGAGCAAAGAGTTTATCCTGTCTGTAAAGCATGAATCGGTAGCTAAAGTTCGGTTGGGGGCAGATGCCCTAGGAAATATCACTCGTATCAATAATCTTTTGGAAAGCTATCCGGAGAAACTGGCAGAAGCAGAGCAACGGCTGGAAACGGTACAGGAGCAACTGGCAAATGCCAAAGAGGAAGTCGGGAAGCCATTTCCAAAAGAAGAGGAACTGAACCAAAAACTGGAGCGTCTGTCAGAACTAAATGCACTTCTCAATATGGATGAGCGAGAAGATACAGAAACAGAGCAGTCGGAATCAAAAGAGAAAGAAGAAAGACCGGCACGAGGTTCTATCCATGAGAAGCTGCAGATTTATAAAGAAAAGAGTCAGCGGGAAAGTGAAAGTGGCAAGGAAACCAGAAAACGGGACTTCGGTTTGGAATAAGTAAACAGGAAAGATGGCATAATTTGGTAGAAGAAGGTTCTGCCGGTTATGCCATTTTTTAGAACACAGGAGGAATTTGAATGGCGAGAAATATGATAACAGGAAAAGAAACGCAGAAAATGCAGGAATATACGCAGGAACAGATAGACCGTACAGAACACATGGAAATAGAGATTCCAGCGGATGTAAAGGAACAGGTTTTTGAATATGCAAATCTGATTGGTGAGGAAGAAAAAGTAAGGATGTTGGTAAGAACCCTTTCTGATGCACTCAGCCAGAAAGACAATGATAAAGTCGAGGAACTTCTGGATGATGCAAAAATGGATATTCAGGACTTACCAGATCCAACCATCGGCAAGCTGGAATTACGTGATTATGGATATACAGCAGAAGACATGGTGCCGCTCAGAAAAGAAGCAGCCTTAGATTATCACAGGATGGGTTCTAAGATTTATTGCTTGGGCAGCGATGGCGGTAAGGGAGAGTATGCAAGTAAGGAAATGATACAGGCACATGAAGGTCTGTTTGGCATGGAATCACAGATGTGGGAACGGATAAGGAATCAGGATCTGGATTATGCAGACGAAGATTTTGGAGTATTTCAGGAACCGATGAGTGTGATCAATCAGGAAGAAGCACTGAAATTATACGATGCCGGAGCAGATATCTATCTGATCACTAATTTTTCGTCACCGATCTATGTCACGGAACGCATGGAAATTGAACGAGGACCGGAGCATTATCAGATGTCCATGGCAGAACTGGAGCGTTTCCGTAACCTGGAATGGGAAATGCAGAAATATCCACAGATTCAGTCTTTGAAAGAGGCAAACCTGTTGTTAGGAACTAGGCGAACCTTTGGTATTTATCAGATCAAGGATGATTCACCGGGCGAAAACTATGCATTTATGAATATGCGCTTTATTGAAAGTCATGGTATGCAGATAAAAAAAGAAGATTATAAGCTGGTCTATGTTGGAGACTTATCGGGAAATATGTCACTGGGAGATATTTTTGAAAGGTTCAACATTGACAGACCGGAAGACTTCCGAGGACATTCCCTGTCTGTCAGTGATATCGTAGTTCTGAATGACGGGGAAAAAGTAACAGCTCATTTTGTAGACAGTATCAGTTTTGAACAACTGGATTCTTTCCTGAATCTGGAAGAACAGGTTCTTAGTGAACTGGCATATGAGGTAGGAGAACGTTACTTTGCTATTCAGAGAACAGAAGAAGGATATGATTATTCCTTTTACGATGAAGATTTCCGTCTGATGGATGGTGGCGTCTATGAAAATGATGAAATTTCTATTAAAGAAGCGGCAGAGGAACTTCTGGAAGACGAAGGCTGGACTGGAGAACGCATCCGTGGAGATTATGATCAGCTGATGGAAAAAGTAGAAGAAATGGATGAGGTTGTAATGGCGGAGATTCAGAACAGCCAGGGAGAATATAAGCCGTTGGCAAAGGTGGAGGAACTGGAAGAGGTGAATTATAACATGATTGATAATGTCCTCAATAATATGCCGCCGAAGAAAGAACCGTATCTGGAATACTTTGCGGCAGAATGCGATGAGTTCCATGATATGGGGGCTTATGAAAAAAGTACCGATGTTAATCAAATTGCTGCAGTCTATGAAAAATATAGGGAGAATCCTGAAAATGCCTATCGAGTATGCAGTATGGGGATTATCTATCGTGATCCGGAAGACAGCTTTTATGATGAGGCTGAATTTTCTATTGTAAAGGGAAATACGGTTCACGGTGATTATATGGATGATATTCGATTCTTTGGAGAACTTCCAATAATTCGGGAAGGTATAGAGAAGATTCATGAAGCATTGCCGGACTATAAATATGTACCCATGCGGGATGTCAGGGAAGCAATGTATCCAGAGAAAATGAACACAGAACAGCTGGCAGAGGCACTGGATGAGATCGCAGAAGCTTTTGATCCGTATGAATATCGGGATAATGTGGAGCCGGGAGAGAACACGGTACAAGAGGTAATGCTGGATTTGCAGAGTGGTAATACGCATTCTTATATTTCTTATTTGAAGGACATTGTAGAGGAAGAATGTGATCTGTCAGTCCGTGCTGGAGTATTGGTCGAGCGATTGAAGTCCTATGAACCGGAACTTCCAAAAGATATGGAGCCGATGGTGTATGTGAATTATTGTGAGAAAAGTGAGTTGGGGAGTCCAAGATATCAAAAGTTATCTGATCTGGATTCCAAAACCGTAGAACAGGACAAAGCCTGGTATGCTGACCGTGATCCAAACACCAACGAACCAAAAACGACAGCACAGATGTTTTTTACAGTATATTATGCTGAGAAGGGTGATAAGATGCTGCACCATTTTCAAGGTAAGATAGAGATTGGTACCGGAAACGGTGGTATCATCAGTCAGTTAAAGATGCAGAATGAAATGAAATTGACAGATGAAAGCTGGATTAGTTATCAGCAAGGAAAAGGTAATGAAGAGTATCAGAAGTATATGGAAGATCTGACGGATATGCAGAATCATGTTCTGCCGTATTTGCAGAGCTTTTGCAGTCTGGAAGAAAAAGGTGTGAAGGAGAGACGAGAACAGCAGGTGACAGAGAAAAATGAGAGCAGAGAAGCTGTGTCAAGAGCCGGCGTTGAAGCAAATACAGCAGTTAAGGACGCAGGGAAAGCTGAAAGAAAGCCAGTAGCACAAAAGAGAGCAATGACGGGAAAAGAGAAGAAACCATCAATCCATGAACGCTTGGAAATCAATAAGAAAATTATCCAGGAAAAGCAGGGAAAAGATAAGCTGGAGAGAGGGGCTGATTTGGGTGTAAGATAAACAATAAAGCCTGGTAGATGATTTTAAAAGATTATTTACCAGGTGTTTTTGTGAAAATCTTAGAAAACAATAACAAATCAAACAACCTAGAAGAAAACTTAATTTTGGTTGAAACTATTCCGATAAAAGAATATACTTATAATAGGCTTGTTGTATCGTTTGGAGGAAAATTATGGATTATATAACAACGATCGAAATGTCAAAAATATGGGGAATTTCATCTAGAAGAATTTCTCTTTTATGTAGCCAGGGAAGAGTGCCTGGAGCAGAGAAAAAGGGAAAGACTTGGCTAATACCAAAAGATGCGGTAAAGCCAACAGATCCTCGAAAGAAAAACAGATGACGTATTGGAGGGTATAATGCTTATGGGAAGACCAGAAGATTCCAGCGCTTGTGCACTTCACAAGACTTGGATATACCTATATGTCAATTAAAGATGAAGTAGAAAGGAAAGTACCATGACAAAGGATGAAGTAAAAAAACTCTGGATGGACAGTCCGGAATCACTACAGTTTTTAAATAATGCTACAAAATTTTATAATTTAATGATGATGTATCGTTGTGCTATTCGGGAGATACAAACTAAACTTGAGGTTTTGGATGATGAATTTTCAGTTGAGAACAATCGAAATCCTATTTCTTTTATAAAAACAAGAATTAAGCAGCCCAATAGTATTTACGATAAACTGCAGAAGATGGGATATGAATTTACAACAGAAAATATACAGACATATCTCAATGATGTAGCAGGCGTTCGAATAGTTTGTGCGTTTATTGACGATATTTATATGATATCAGATTTGATTACCCAACAGGATGATATTAAAGTTATTGAAATAAAAGATTATATAAAAAATCCAAAATCGAATGGTTATCGAAGCTATCATATGATTGTTGAAATACCAGTATTTTTTGCTAAGGGTAAAACACCTATGCGTGTAGAATTACAGATTCGAACCAATGGTATGGATTTCTGGGCAACATTGGAACATCAACTTCGCTATAAAAAAGGAATTGAAGAAATGCCTGGCTATGATGAGATAAGTGAAGAATTACTTCATTCTGCAAGAGCTATCATTGAAGCAGATAATGAAATGCAGAGAATAAAAGACAAAATTGGTATGTTCCACGAAATTTAGGGAGAAAACTGAGCAAGTAGGAAGGTGGAATATATATGAAACAAGATACTTTAGAGGGCAAAGCAAAAACAAAAAATGGGGTAAAACGGCTGTGTTTTTCCATAATCTGCATTCTTCTGGAAGTGATTTTTATTATTACTATCGTAACACGCTTGAATGAATATGCAGAAATCATAAATTTATTTACAAGGATTTTGAGTGGGATCTTGGTTTTGGGATTGTACGCATCAAATAAGACATCCTCTATGAAAATGCCTTGGGTCATCTTAATTCTAATTTTCCCAATTATGGGTGTAGGCCTGTATTTGTTGATTGGTTTGAATGGTGGCACACATAAAATGCGTGAGCGATATGCAGAAATTGATAGCAAATTGTTACCAATGCTTC
>OGFF01001087.1_pt1 | contig 31711 bp, 26 predicted proteins | sample 1570751 | NCBI WGS metagenome assembly OGFF01 (sample SAMEA2581951, study PRJEB24529) | metagenome | biome: Human gut stool | place: China | collected 2011 | reverse complement strand
TCGTCCCGTGGCTGTAGCCGTATTGATTCGTGACCGTGAGACCGTCGTTATAGATTGAGTGGCCGTAGAAGAGGCTCCGGTCGATTTCGTAACCGATGTCCTGCAGCACCGCGAGCTCCGCTTCGAGGAGCATCGTGTAGTTCCGGTACCTCTGATGGCTCATGAGACTGCGTTCGAGCTCAAGGTGCGAAAGCTCCGCGTAAAAGAGCGTTATTCCGTAGTCTTCGTAGAAGTAGTCCTGGTAACCATTCACCGGAATGGAGTTGCTGAAGGCGCCGTTCAGCACTTCGCTCACGTGCGGACCCCGGAAGTAAACACCGGAATTGCTGCGCGCGGAGACGAGGAACTTCCCGCTATCCTCCGGGGTCGGAGTGACGGTCTCTTTCAGCTCATCCGTACTGAATGGAGAAGGGGTCAGCGTGATGAGGGTGCCGGCCGCCACCCTGACACCGGGCACGGTGGGATCCAGTCTGAAGAGCCCGACTGTCTCGTCCCAGACCATGCAGGAGTAGAGGTGGGACGCGAACGGCGTCAGATTGCTCTTATCGAACCAGATCAGATCTTCTGAGAGCGTCTCCGCTGTCGTGATTCCTTCATTCGGCGCCGAGATGCCGAGCGAGTGTCCGAGTTCATGCACGATCACCGGCGCGAACACGGTGCCCGCCTCCTCGATAATCGGATAGAGGTAAGGAGTCGGGGTGGCAAGGTCCGACGCATTGTCAGCTTCAAATATGATCTGCACCCCGCGCGTCAGCTGATCCTTCGAGACAAGATCGTAAATCGGCTGGTTATAGGTGCCATCGGCGTTTTCGGAGCCTTTGATGTAGAAGGATGACGCGTTGTCATCGTGTTCCACATAAACCGCCATCCGGCCTTCTGAGGCGTAAGTCTTGCCCTGCGTCACGTATCCGAGCGCGTAGTTGAGCGCCATCTCGACCGAGTTTTTCTGAGCGCTCGAAAGCGTTCCTTTCGAGGTCACAGGCTCTGTCGCCTGGTCTCCTTTCACCGGATCCGGAGGCGTGAAAACATCCCCCTCGTCATAAAAGTCGATCGTGAGGAGCGGGTCGCCTGAAGCCGAGTGAGCCTGGGCGGTAGTCAGCGCAAAGGCTGAAGCCGGAGCGAGAAGCGTGAGGCTGAGCGCGAGACTGAGCGCCGAGCGACGGAATTTTTGGGTCAGCATGCCGGGAACGGGATTTCTGAGCGGAGCCTTGACTGGCTCTCTGATGTCATTATTATCGCTACCGGTTTTAATAGCTTGGCTATTTAATTTTTTCTTATCTGTCTCGTTCTGCTTTAAAAATCAGAGAAAATGCTCTGAACCGACGTAAAAAAGAGGGAGGTGTGTCTGGTGCGGGCCAGACTTCCTCCCCTTAACTTGACGGCAAGTGATTCCAAATAAACCTTTCTGTTATTCGATACGTTCTCCGTGGAGCGCGAGGTCGAGACCGATCTGTTCGTCGTCCGCGGAGACTCGGAGCCCCATCACCTTATCGATGAGATAAAGGATTCCGGCGCTCATAATGCCGCCGTAGACGAGCGTCGCGATGACGGAGAGCGCCTGGATGCCGACCTGCGTGAGAACCGGCGGGAGATCGGTGCCGGTCACCCGGGCCGTTGCGAAGACACCGGTGAGAAGAGCGCCCACAATGCCGCCCACGCCGTGCACGCCCCAGCCGTCAAGGGCGTCGTCGTACCCGAGCTTCCGCTTCAGAATCGTGACGGACCAGAAGCAGACGAGACCGGCGATAAGACCAATGAGGAGGGCGGGGAGCGGTTCCACAAAGCCAGACCCCGGGGTGATGCCGACAAGACCTGCGATCGCGCCTGAAATCATGCCGAGCAGCGAGGGCTTCCCGCGGTACATCCATTCAGCCGCCATCCAGGCGACAAGGCCGCCTGCCGCCGCGATCTGGGAGACCACGATCGCCATAGCGGCTCGCCCGTCCGCCGCGAGCCCCGATCCGCCGTTAAATCCCATCCAGCCGACCCAGAGCACCGCGGCGCCGATCACCGCGATCGTGAGGTTCGCGGGCTGCATCGGCGTGACACCGTAGCCCTTCCGTTTCCCGAGGATCAGCGCGCCCACGAGACCCGCGATACCGGCGTTGATATGAACAACCGTGCCGCCCGCGTAGTCGAGCGCCCCGAGCTTGAAGAAGAAGCCGTCAGAGGCCCACACCCAGTGGCAGATCGGGGCGTAGACAAAGAGGCTCCAGATCACCATGAAGGCGAGCATCGCGGAGAATTTGACGCGTCCCGCCCAGGACCCCGTGATGAGGCAGGCGGTGAGCACCGCGAACGTCATCTGGAACACCGCGAAGAGGAGCTGCGGGATCGAGCCCTGCAGCGTATTGACGCCGATCCCCTGCATTCCGAAGAAGGAGAGCCCGCCGATAAAGGAGCTGCCTTCAGAGAACGCGAGTGAGTAGCCGATCACAAACCAGAGAATGGTGACCACGCCGCAGATCGCAAAGTCCTGAGCGATCGTGCCGAGAATGTTCTTTTTCCGCGCCATGCCGGCGTAGAAGAGCGCGATTCCCGGGATCGTCATGAAGAGAACAAGGACGGTTGCGACAAGCATCCAGGCGGTGTCGCCTTTATCAAGCGTGTCCGCGGCGAAGGCGGAGACGCTTGCCGTGAGGCCGGCAGCGGCGGCCGCGAGTTTCAGAAGAGTGGAGCGGAGCGTCATGACAGGGCCTCCTCGTTTTCCTCTCCGGTACGGATCCGGAGCGCGTATTCAATGGGAGAGACGAAAATCTTTCCGTCCCCGATCTTCCCCGTGCGGGCCGCGGCGCAGATCGTTTCAATCGTGGTGTCGAGGACGTCGTCCGGAACCACGATCTCGATCTTCACTTTTGGGAGGTAATCGATTTCGTATTCGGCCCCGCGGTAAACCTCGGTGTGGCCCTTTTGCCGGCCGTGCCCCCGGACTTCAGTCACCGTGATGCCGGAGATTGAGATTTCTTCCAGCGCGTCCTTTACGGCGTCCAGCCGGTAAGGGTGGATGATGGCAGTGATGAGCTTCATAAGCGTCTCCCATGCGGTTTTTTGAGTGCCGGCGCCCCGAGGAAGCGCCGGAAGTCTTTTCTTATCCTCGATATCGCATAATCCGTGCCATATTTTCAAAATCCCGAAAACGCCTGTTTTTATTGGCGGGTCACCTCGGGTGCTCCAAACCGGTGCACAGATTCGGGTCGCGCGGGTTCCCTATCTCGGTGAATCGGCACCAAAAACTCTCACAAAATCAGATTTTAAGAATCACAGATAAATTATTGTGATAGCGGTGATCGACGGTCCCGGCGGCTTACAGCGGTAAAAAGTGCGATAGTTAGCGAACGACAGAATTGAACCGGTTCCGAGGAACCTCAGAAAAAATAGGAGTCCGCTGTGGGAAAAGAGATTGAACGGAAGTTTCTCGTGAAGGGGGACGCGTGGAAAGCGCTCGCCCCTGGGATCCGTTACCGCCAGGGGTACCTGAATAGCAGCTTCGACCGCACGGTGCGTGTCCGCACGATCGGGGATCAGGGCTTCATCACGGTGAAGGGGCCGAATAACGGGATCGCGAGGCTTGAGTTTGAGTACGTGATCCCGGCGGATGATGCGAACGAGATGCTGATGGAGCTCGCCGAAAAGCCGCTCATTGAAAAGAACCGCTATCGGATTCTTCGGGGAAAGCACGTCTGGGAAGTGGATGAGTTTCTCGGAGACAACGCGGGACTCGTCGTCGCGGAGATCGAGCTCGGAAGCGTCGATGAGCCGTTTGAGAAACCGGAGTGGATTGGAGAGGAGGTCTCAGGCGATCCCCGCTACTACAATTCAAACCTCGTCGCCCACCCGTATTCCGAGTGGAAGTAAGGCGGCTTTCCATATAGAAGAACCCCGGAAGAACGCGGTTCCTCCGGGGGACCTCAGAACGGCGATGGGTGAAGTCGCTGTCTTGCTTTTTTCTGCTGAGTCAATACGTGTCTTTTGTGATACGGGAAACGCGAAATGCGACCGCGGTTTCCTCTTCACTCTTATTAGAGCATGAGGGGGCCCGGCTGAAAAGCGGAATGTGATCGGAAATAAAACCGATAAACCGCCTAATTCGTTCTTTTTATGGCTATTCACCGAGAATCCGCTTCCCTTCGGCCAGCCCCGGAAAATCAGCCTTCTCCGGGTGAGTTTTAAGCCGCGGAAAGCGGCGGCAGACGAAAGAATGTCACGGGTTTTTGTGTTGCGGAAAAACAACAAAAAAACCAGCTCCCGGATTCTTCCGAGGCAAAACAAAGCCCCCGGAGGCTTTCGCTTCCGGGGGCTTCACTGAATCAAATCAGTGCAGGCTTTAATCTGAAGATCAGATTAGAACTTGTGGACGAGGCCAGCCATCACGCCGACGGCGGACGGGGTCTGATCCTTATCCTTCATTTCAGCCTTCTGCTGAGCGTAGGTCACGCCAGCGTAGGCGTTCGTGCGCTTCGAGAAAGCGTAGGTGTAGCCGAGAGCGGCTTCCCAGCGCTTGTACTCGTTGTCACCCTGGACTTCTTCAGCATCGCGGTAAGAGACACCGGCGATAACCGTGCCGCCGAAAGCCGGAGCCGTGGCGCCGAGGGAAATGCCCCAGCCTTCGTAGCCGAGGTTGCCCTTCTTGTCGGTGGTGCTGGTGGTGGCCGTGAATTTATCAAGACCGCCCACGCTGTTCACGAGGGTAGACTGGTTGTCGAAATAGTTCACCTGACCGTAAACGCGGACAGCCTTGAAGTCGTAGTTGCCGCCGGCGATGACGCTGAAGCCGTTATCGACATTCTCGGTAGCCTTGGCAACGTTCTTCCACATGGAGTAGTCACCGATCAGGCCGAACTGCGCGGGGCCGTTCTTGTAGCTCACACCGAGAGCGGCGTAACGATCGACGTCAGAGGAGTTCTCGTCACCGGTCTTCGTGCCGTCGTTCTTGAAGGAGTACTGGGCGCGGATTTCAAGACCCGAGAAGGACGGGGAAACATAGGTGAGGGAGTTGTCAATACGGCCCCAGTCGGTACCGGTCTGAGCCTTGATGCCGGCGTCGCCCCAGAGGACGGAGAACGGCGAGAAGATGCCGCCCATGGCAGCCGCGCCAGCGGTGCTGATCAGCTTGCCTTCACGGCCGGCGTACAGGGTACCGTACTTGCCAGCGACATGCACGGAAGCTTCACGGCCGAAGAGGCGGGACATCGTCTCGGTGCCGTCATCGGAGTTAAAGCCGTTTTCGAGGTTGAAGCCAACCGTCACGGAACCGATCTTTTCATCACCGCGCAGACCCCAGCGGGAGCCGGAGGACTGGCCGGACGCCATGGAGAACGTATCGGTCGAGGCGGTCTTGCCGTCATCAGCGCGATAGTGGGTGTAGTTGAGGCCGGTATCGATAATGCCGTACAGCGTCACGGACGGAGCGGCAAAAGCGGAAGCGGCGAAGGAGCCGAGCAGAGCAGCAGCGAGAAGAGTCTTTTTCATCTTTTCTAACCTTTGATTGTCATCCCTTAGGAGTACCAGAAACTAGTTCTCCCGGGATTGAATTTTTAACCACGGGGTAATTAAAGCATGAGAAAAAGCGGATGAAAAGAAAAATTTTTTCCTCTGTAAAGCGGGTTATCGGCTTCCCTGAGAGGATTAGGGTAATCATCTTATAGTTATTAATTAAAAATAAACAGTCACTTATATAGAGCCCCGTATCCCGGGAAACAGTTTCAGGAACCTGAGTGTGCGGTGCTTGCATCTGTTGCAAAAACGCAACAGTTGAGGAGAAAAACCGCAATTGGTTCTGAAATACCGTGCCGTGCCGCGTCTCTGTTTCAGTCTTTCCGGAAAAGGAGACCGCGGCTTTCTCTCGTTCTTTTTTCGGTTTTTGAGTCCACCGGAAATCCGTTTTTTTCGCGGTCTCCGGGCGTTTCCATCGCCCCGCAATACCCCGCCGAGCGCCGCCGGCTTCCTCTCCAACTTCAGCGCCGGTTAGGAAAAAAAAAGAGACCGTACGCACTCTTCGCTTCCGAGAACATAAACAGGTACTCATGGAACGGTTATTCTTAATAGAGATGCATCACAGAAAAAGACCGGACTGAGAATGGAAACGGACACCGAACGAGCGAGACGCCGATTTAACCGCGTGAAGCGTGAGACCCTGAGACGGGGAAAACGCATCGCGAGCCGCGGGAAACGGGGCTTTTTTTCCATTCTTTTCAGCCGCTCGGGGCTGATCGGGGTGATGCTGCTCGCGCAGCTCATCCTCTTTGTCGCGCTGTCACTCTGGATCCAGCCCTACGCCTCGAAATACTTCATGATTTCCGGGACGATCGGCGGGCTCGTGGTGCTCTACATCATCAATAGCCGCTCAGACTCCACCGCGAAGATCACCTGGCTCTTCCTCATTCTTCTGATGCCGCTCTTCGGTATCGCGCTCTATATCTATACGCAGACCGATATCGGCCACCGGAGACTGAAGCGGCGCGCGGCGAAGATTATCGGGGACACGAAACACTCGATCCCGCAGGACCCGCGGGATCTCGACGCGCTCTCCCGCGCGGGTTCCGACATCTCGGGGCTCGTGTCCTATATGAATAAGACTGGGTGCTACCCGGTGTACCGGAACGAGGGGGCGGATTATCTGCCGTCCGGCGAAGCGTTTTTCAGGTCCCTCCTTGATGACCTCTCAAAAGCCCGGCGCTTCATCTTTCTTGAATTCTTCATCATCGATGAGGGACTCATGTGGGGGCAGGTGCTGAAGATCCTCGCGGAAAAAGTGAAGGCCGGGGTTGAGGTGCGGGTGCTGTATGACGGGACGTGTGAGTTCGCGCGTCTCCCGAGCGGCTACCCCGATTACCTCCGGTCGCTTGGGATCCAGTGCAAGGTCTTTTCCCCGATCTACCCCTTTGTCTCCACAAAGTACAACTACCGCGACCACCGGAAGATCGTCGTGATTGATGGGGAAACCGGGTTCACGGGCGGCGCGAACCTCGCAGACGAATATATCAACCGGATCCACCCCTATGGGCGCTGGAAAGACGCGGCGATCCGGCTGCGGGGGCGGTCGGTGAAGTCGCTTACGCTCCTCTTCCTTCAGATGTGGCACGCGGATGACGGGGACATTTTTATCGGCGATCTCCTGAAAGGCGAAGACGCCCGCGTGAATCTCATCGAAGGGGGCTTCGTCATTCCGTTCGGCGACAACCCGATGGATGAGGAGAAGGTGGCGGAGAACCTCTATATCGACATGATTTCGCGCGCCGATCGCTATGTCTGGGTGATGACGCCGTATCTGATCCTCGATGGGGAACTTGAGGCGGCGCTTGAATTCGCGGCGGACCGGGGCGTGGATGTCAGAATCATCTGCCCGTCGCATTCCGATAAATATCTGATCCACGCGCTCGCGCGTAACACCTACCGGCAGCTCATTCACGCCGGCGTCCGGGTGTTTGAGTGGCAGCCTGGGTTCGTGCACTCGAAAGTCATGGTGTCGGATTCCGAAAAAGCGATCGTGGGAAGCATCAATTTTGACTACCGCAGCCTCTATCACCACTTTGAATGCGGTGTCTACTGCTACCGCACGCCCTGCATTGAGGAGATCGAGCGGGACTTTGAGGCCACATTCCAGGACTGCGTGGAATTTTCGGAGGATCGGCTCCACCGCGTGAGTCTCTTCGAGCGGGGAGCGGGCGCGGTGCTGAAAGTGATTTCGCCGCTTCTTTAAGCCTCTTTTTGCGGTATTACGCCAGAGACCGAAATTCAAAAGCGGGATTCGGGGTCGCCCTGGTTTCGTTCTCTTATACTGAACCGCACGGGCCGCCGGGGATAAAAAGGCGGCTTTGACAATCCACGGGGCCGCGGCGGAAAAAGCGGCTCCAACGCTTAATACACACAGTCATGGCAGTGAATTCAATCCTCAGAGCCTTCGCGCCGGCCGCGAAAGTGACGCTGCCCGTCGGAACGGGATACCTGTTCCTCGGCGCGGCGTACGGTATCTATATGCATGTGAACGGGTTCTCCGTCTGGTACCCGGCTCTGATGGCGTGGCTGATTTACGGGGGGTCGCTCGAATTCGTCGCTGCCTCGATGCTGCTCTCCCCCTTCGCTCCGGTGACGACGTTCTTTGTCGCCTTCATGATCCAGGCGCGGCACCTCTTTTACGGCCTTGCGATGCTGGATCGCTTCAAGGGGCTCGGCTGGAAGAAGTTCTATCTCATCTTCGGGATGAGCGATGAAACGTTCGCGCTCGAATTCGCGACCAAGGCCCCGGCGGGGGTCGATTCCAGCTGGTACATGATGTGGATTACGTTCCTCGACCGTATGTATTGGCTCGGCGGCGCGGTGCTCGGGGCAACGCTTGGCAGCTTCCTCACCTTTGACACGAAGGGGCTGTCGTTCGTGATGACCGCGATGTTTGTCGTGATTTTCCTCGAGCAGTTCCTCAAAGAAAAGCATCACTGGACCGCGTGGATCGGGTTCGGGGCGTCGCTTGGGTGCCTCGCGATTTTTGGGCGCGACTTCTTCATGATCCCGACCATGGTGGTGATTCTGCTGCTCCTCACCGTTTTCCGAAAGCCGATTGAAGAGAAGGGAGGGTATCAAGAATGACGATGCCGCTTTGGGAACAAATCATCACGGTCGCGCTCTGCATCGCGGCGACGATGCTTTCCCGCTTTCTTCCCTTTATTCTCTTTTCGTCCCGCCGGCCGACTCCCCGCTACATCCAGTACCTTGGGGCAGCGCTTCCGGCCGGGATTTTCGCGATGCTTGTGGTCTACTGCCTGAAGGACGTGGATCTCCTCTCGGGCACCCACGGCCTCCCGGAATTCATCGCGATCGCGGCAACTGTCCTTCTTCACCTTTGGAAGCGGAACATGATGATCTCGATGGCGGGCGGCACCGCGGTCTATATGTTCCTCGTGCAGATGGTGTTTGTCTGAAGCAGAGCGGAACGGATATCCAGAAAAAACGAAACCCCGAAAGACGTGAATCTTTCGGGGTTTTCTGTCGCTGCGGACGGGGATTGATCCCCGGCTCCGCAGAGGCCTGCTTTTTGAGGCAGGACTTAGCCTGCGGGAGATTAAGCTCCCGCGGTGGCGCTTCTTATGTTACCAAAAAGCGAACCCGCGGGAAGCTTTTGCCGTTACGCCGCTTCGCCCGGCACCTGAGCGAGTGCCGCGACCTGCCGGTCACGGATCCTGAGAAGCCTCCGGCGCTCAAGGTAGAACCGGAGAGTGACGAGCATCATGAGCGCAGTGACATAGAGGATGTATTCGCCGTAAGGCCCGATCATCTGCGAGAGCGTCATGCCGCGGAACGCGAAGTCGCGGTACATCGAGTACTGCCACGTGAGCGGGAAGAGGTGCGCGAAGTACCAGCCCCAGCCGGTCAGTTCCCCCATCGCCATTGTCATGCCGCCCATGATGAAGCCAGGCGGCACCACAAAGATCATGAAGGACGCGCCGTTTGCCGGTGTCTTGAAGCTCCAGGTGATCAGCATCGCGATGAGGCCGATCGAAAAAGGCAGCATGAAGAGACTCGGGAGGTACGCGAGGTAGTTCCCCTTAAACGGCATGCAGTTAAAGAGCACGAGGCCCGCCGTCATGATGGTGACCGCCGCCGTGTACCCAAGGGCGTAGGGAATAAGCCGCGCGATCATCGCGGACGGTCCCCGGTTCAGGATCGCGTTCTCCCACTGTCCCATCACATGGACGCGGCCCGTGAGCATCAGCGTTGTGATGCCGAAGAAGATCCCGGAGAAGAAGTAAAGGAACCCCGCGATCGTCACGGGGACGAGCGAATTCGTCGGGTTAAAGAGCCGGCGGATCGAGACCGTGAGCCCCGAGGAACCGGAACTCTGAGCGCTCGCGGGACCGAGCGCCTGGAGGTTCTCGGCGTTCACCGGGATTCCTTCCTGCGCCGCGATCTGGTTCAGCGACTCAAAGACCTCACCGTTCTGAGCCGGGTTCCCCATGTCGGCTTCGTAACCGATGTTGTAGGGCGTGGTGCTGTTCAGCAGTCCCTTCTCAAACCCCTTCGGGATCACGATGACGCCGACCACGTTGTCGTGCCGCGTGAGGTAAACCGGGTCCACGGGCGTGTGGAACACCGAGGCGATACGGATATCGCGGGATGAGTCCACCGCCTGGATAAACTTCGCGCTGCGGGCCGAGTGGTCAAGATCGACCACAGCGACCGGCGCCTCAATCACCCCCATCTGGGTGAAGAGGATGCTGAAAATGAGAGCCGTGAGAAACGCGGCCATGAAGCAGAGCTTGTGGTACGGGATGAAGTGACCGCTCATCATCGCGCTGATCTCTTCGTAGATCGAGTCCGCGATGTCGCGCCGCCACTTCGCGAATCCCGAGAGTGACGCTTCCTTAGTCATTGATCTTCACTCCGATCGACATCCCGGGGATGACGCCGGGCTGCGGGGTCACATAGATCCGGGCGACAAGCGATTTCAGATCCGCCTGGCCGCGTTCACGCGTGCCCCGGAGGTCAGCGAAAGCGGGCGCTTCGTGGAGCACACGCACCGTGCCGGTGACGGTCTTTCCGGCCGCCGTTTCACCCTTCACGGTCTTTCCTTCCGCGAACTTCGCGGCGTCCTTTTCGCTTACGTAGATTTCGTAGTACTGGCGGTTCGACTCGAGCAGTACGGCGGGGCTCCCCGCGGGAACGATTTCACCCACCTGGTACATGACTTTGAGGATCTTCCCGTCCTCAGGCGCCTTGATCGTGAGGCGGGACTTCTCGACCTCGAGCGCGGCGAGCGCCTGCTTCAGCTGTTCGCCCTCGGCTTCGAGCTGCTTCACCTTGAGTTTCTGCGTTTCGATGCTCGCGCGCGTATCCGCGATCGCGGCAAGCCTCATCCCCTGAGCGGAGCCGGTTTTCGCGAGCCGCGCGAGATCTGACTTCGACGCCCCGACCGTCGACGCGTCGAGCTGCTTCCGGGCGGTGGTTACCGCGGCCGCCGCGCTTTCCCAGGTGTTCCTCGCGGAGTCAAATGACGCCTGCGAAATCGCGTGCGACGTGATCAGGTTCTTCGCGCGGTCGTAATCCGCCTTCGCGCGCTTCTCGGTCGCGATGGCGGAGTCGAGATTCGCTTTCGCGCCTTCAATCGTCCGCCAGGAGTTCTTTTCCGTGGTGCCGGACGCGGTGAGGCTCGTCTCAATCGTGCGCTTCGCCTCTTCAACCGCGGCCGCGTTCTCCGCAATCTGAGCCTTCGTCTTCGCGATCGAGATATCGGTGTCGGTGGAATCGAGCTCCATCAGGACGTCGCCCGCCTTCACCATACGGCCCTCAACCGCGGGGCGGGAAACGAGTTTCCCGGACACCTTTTCAAAGGCGGTGTTGACGTCCTCAGCGGTGAGCGTCCCGTACTTCTGGCTCTGCGCGAGCGTATCCGCGTCACGGCGGGGCACGAGCACCATGAAGGTCGTGCCGACCGCGATCAGCACGGCAAAGACAATGAGGGGTTTCAGGAGCGCTTTCTTCCCGGGGCCCTTCCCGAGCGACTGCGGGGTGGGAGCAGCCGCCGCTCCGGATTCTGCCTCGGCCGCGGGGGCAGGGGCTGCGTTCTTCTTTTCTTCTTCACTCATGATGAATCACTTTTTTAATCAATAAACCAACAAATCAATTGTTTAGCTGACTAACTATTTTCACAGACCAAACCGGCCGGAAGCGGGGGGCAGAAAACGCGCCTCAGCGCTTCGGTCGGTTGATAGTGTGGGAGGGGATTATTTCGCCTCGGGTTTCGGGAGGAGCTTGTCGAGGAGCGCGAGAAGCTCTTTCTGTTCGTCCGGCGTCAGGCGCCCGGCGAAGTCCATCACGCGCTTGAAGTGCCCCGGGAGGAGCTGATCGAGCAGCGCGAGTCCGTCCTTCGTGATCGTGACCCGTTTCTCGCGCGCGTCACCCTTCATGCGGCGGACCGCGACGAGCGGATGCGTCTGAGCTCTCATGCGGGAAAGCATCACGGAGATCGTGGGGACCGAAACACCGACCCGCGCGGCAAGCTCCTTGATGCTGCAGCCCTTCGGCATCGTCTTCAGCGCCATGAGAAGCACAAACTTCCCCTCGCTGATGCCGAACTCATTCTCCATATAGGAGATGATTTCCTGATTGATCAGGTAGCCCGCGTTGATCAGCGTGAGGACAAGCGCGGGGGCTTCCGGTGAAAACGGAATCGGCGCGGCCTCTGCGGTCTTCATGAGAACATCACGTGTTGGGAGAACCCGGACTTTGTAATTCATGAAAATAGTTTTCATGGCTAATAATTAGGTAGCTAATTATATCCTGAATGCCCATAGCGTCAACGTTTGCTATCCCATGAATGAGTGTCGTTTTGGGAGGACGCCGCGGCCATGCGGCTGAGCCTGGGATTACCGGTGAGAGGCAAAGCCTGAGGTATTGACGATGGTCCTTCCGGAGGACGGGCGGTCTACGCGTGAGACAGAAACCGTCAATTGCGATTGAAATTCCCCGGTAGATCCAAAATAATAACGGCATAACGATTGATTTTTCACCCAGGCCGCGGCCCGATGGGTGACGGAGCCAAGCTGTGACTAAAAAGAAAACGGTTGTGATGGATGAATTCACGTCGGAGGAAGCGTTTGACGCGGCCTCTAAGATCGAGCATCTCCTCCATACGCCGTTTTTCGGGAAGCCCCCGTGCGATTCTTTCGCTCAGGCCTGGGCGACTGACGAGATCCGGGCGAAAGCGCTTGAATTCGTCCGGGATCCGCACGCTGAATTTCATGAGCTCTCGGAATACACCGATGTGGATAACTTCTGGGGCGTGGGGCTTTATGGAAGCCGCCGCGAGGGACCCGCGATTTACGGTTCGCACGGCGCTCCGGGCGTTCCGCTGATGCCCCCGGCACTCTGCCCCGTGATGCCTGGAGCCGAAATCCCGTGTGACGTCCGGGCGACCCGCCGCTATATCAATGGGTATGACGGCGAGGTGTTCGTGCAGCCTGCGGGGAGCCTCATGAATCTCGCCGCCGCGGTGCCCGGGCTCCGGGTCTTCGAAAAGACACTCGCGAGGCCTGGCGTCCACCGTTTTTCCTTCAATGCCTGGGCGCTCTTCGCGTTCCCGGCACCGGCTCCTGAAACCGAAAGCGCGCAGGAAGTGCTCGCGGATGCCGCCTGGAACCATTTCCGGATGGGAGATAAAGACGCGTTTAAGCCGGCGGAGCCGAGCTGCGCCCTGATCCCGGTGATGCCGGTGTCGTTTTTCAAGGACGGACGCGATAAGGCGCTTAAGGACTATGTGAACGGAAACGCCTGCACGTATGCGCTGCACTCCGTGATCCGGTCTGTCGAGGAAATGACGCTGCTTGGTGAAAAGTACTGGAAGATCGAAGCCGCGGTGGATGAGAAGGATCCGGCCGCGGTCGACACCGTGCTTCCGATTTTCTGCCCGGAATCGATCTGGCAGGGCGAAGTGCCGCCGGCTGTCGGTATGCGCTTCGCGGGCTTTATCTGGATTTCGGCGCGGTTCCTCCCCGAGGGGCCGCTTGAGCCGCTCCTCTCCCGGGCGGATCTCCTCACGGACGCGATCAACCGGGCCGAATCCGGTGACGTGAATGCGATGATTGAGCTTGCGGATATCTACACCGAAGGCTTCCGGGTCGGAAAGGATGACGCTGAGGCGTTCCGCTGGTACAAGGCGGCAGCTGAATCGGGAAGCATCGATGGCCTCATCGGACTCGCGGACTGCTATAAGGAAGGACGCGGCACGGAAAAGGACTGCGAGGCTGCGAAGGCGCTGCTCCTTCGGGCCGGGTCCGCCGGCAGCGGAGAGGCGTTTAAGGAGCTCGGTGACCTGATTCACGAGGAGAGCCATTCGTCTGAAGATGAAAAGCAGGCGCATGAAGCCTACCAAAAGGCGGTGAAGCTCGGCGCGACAGATGCCTACGCGTCTCTCGTCATCGAATGCTTCACAAAGGACTTCCGGAGAAAGCAAAAGGATCCGGTGCCTCTCGCCCTGCAGTACGCGGCAGCAGCGAGGAAAGCGAATACCGATCCCACGACGCTTCTCATGATTTCGCATCTTTTCACCGTGGTCCAGGATCCGCGGCTTCTCAAGCCCGCGGCCGATCTCGCTGAAAAGGCTGCGGAAAGCGGTTCGGCAACCGCATATTTCATACTCGCCACTTACTACGCCCATGGAATCGGACGAGATCCGAGTCCAAGGAAAGCCACGCAGTTCCTGAAGGAATTTGGGTGGGCCGGAGACGCAAACCAGAAATTCGAGGCGGCGCAGATGCTTCTTAATGGTGATGACGGATTCCGTAAGGATACAGGAACCGCATACCACCTTTTTGAAATCTCGGCCTATATGGGGAGCCCCGACGGCGCGGGGGGATACGGCTACTGCCTCGTAAATGGCATTGGTACGAAACAGAATATTGAGCTTGGCCTCCGGTGGCTGAAGAAAGCCCGTTACGAAGGCTCCGCGAAGGCGTGTTTCGAGTACGGCCAGATGCGGATGGATGGTCGCTTCGTACGTAAGAACCGGAAGGACGGCGAGCAGTGGATCAAACGCGCCGCGGAACAGAACCTTCCTGTGGCGCTCCTCTACCTTTCAGACGGCTATCTCTATGGGGACGTCTTTAAGCAGAGCATTTCGCAGGCCATCTCCTGGCGTCTTCGCTACTACGCCGCAATACCGCCTGAGAACGCCGCGGAAGATGTTCTGAACTTCATGGACGCCTGTTTCGTTAAGGCATCTGAGAAGCAGATGGCGGAACTCGCGAGAGTTGTTGAGAAAGCTGCGGACGCCGGTGTTCCGGAAGCGATGGTGGCGGTCGGTGACTATTACATGCTCGGTTTCCACGGATTCAAAGAGGATCACGACGAAGCCTTCCGGTACTATCGGGAAGCCGCCTCTCTTGGGAATAAGGAAGCGGAAGAGCGGATTGAGAATCTGAAGAAGTTTTTGAAGTGACGCTTGAAATCTGGGACCGCCGCTGACAGGCGTCTCAGAAAAACGGAAGAGGATCCTTCTAGGCGCTGTCGTGGCTTAAAACGCTTTCCCGCGGTGTTCCTCTTCCTCGCGGGACGGTTCAGAGACACCGACCAGCCACTCCGGCTACTGACCGCAACCCCGCGATTAACTGAAGTTTAATCCGGGAGTTATTTGGAATCCAGTTTTTATCGCAACGGAGAAACGTATGAAAACCGTGTCTCTTTCTGAAGCAGAGAAAAATCTCTCATTCCTAGTCGATACGCTGACCACAGAGCCGAGCGAACCGATGACGATTACGGTCGGGGGGAAAGCCGCCGCGGTTCTTATCACTCCTGAAGACTATACAAAACTGAAAAAACTGAAAGACGCGGAGTTCGAGCGTGAGATGAACGAGATCTTTGACACGTTCAAAGACCTGAATGAATCACTCGCTAAGCGTTGAAATTTTGATGTAACCACTCCGGTTACAAAAAAATACATCGCAAATTTTGAAATCTGATAAAACTATTTACACATACCTTTTAACCCCCGATAGGAAAGAACAATGAGCAAGACTTTAGTTGTGGTTACTCACCCGAATATCGAACAGTCTCACGTCAATAAGAGCTGGGTTGACGCGCTGAAAGCGCATCCTGATCTCTACACCGTTCACGAAATCTACAAGCTCTATCCGGACGGCAAGATTGACGTCGCCGCCGAACAGAAACTGCTGGAGTCTTATGACAACATCGTTCTGCAGTTTCCGATGTACTGGTACAGCTCTCCGGCTCTCCTCAAGCAGTGGCAGGATGACGTGCTCGCCTACGGCTGGGCCTATGGTTCCAAGGGCAACGCTCTGAAGGGTAAGAAGCTAGGCGTCGCTGTGTCGGTGGGTTCTCCCGCTGAGGTCTACACGAAGACCGGTGCTGTCGGCGCTGAAGTTCCGGAAATTCTCCTCCCCTTCAAGCTCATGGCGAATTTCGTTCAGACTCAGTGGCAGCCGCCCTTCCTCCTTTTCGGCGCTCTCAGCCAGACGCCTGAAACCCTGAAGAAGAGCAGCGAGGATTATCTCGCCCATCTGCAGAAGTACTTCGCCTAAGCAGTCGACAGCTCGTCTGCCTCGGAAACCAGGCACTGAACTATCGCTAGGGTTATTCCTAGGGACAATCTGTCCCTAGGAACAACCCTTAAAAGCACAAACCCCGTGGGTTGATTCCCGCGGGGTTTTGTTGTTTAGGGTACTCCGATATCGATACAGTAAAAGTTACATTCACTCTAATTGTAACAAAATATTTATCAAAATAATGTCCTTATTTTAATAACAGAGAATAGTGGTATTCCTTGACGGAAAAGACGGCTGAGCAGGGCGTGAAGTGCTTTCATTTTGGGTATCAGCCAGCCAATGCTTTTAAGAATGACAAACCACGGAGCTCGATATCATGGCGCATCACTCATCACCTTTGAACCACGTTTCTCAGTCAGTGCCTAAGTTCCCCAGGTTAGGGAAAGGCTCGGACGCTCCCTTCTATGGGAAGGCTAGTTTTGGATCCTTTCTTAACGCCTGGGCGGACCAGGATCTGCTGGATCGGGTTCATCAGAGTCTGATAGATCCCAAGTCCGAGAGTCACGAGCTTCCCGAATATGCTGACAGGAAGTATGGATGGGGAGTCCGGCTTTATGGCTCAAGCCGCGATCTGCCGGGACTCACAGTCTCCCATCCCGCGAAGGAAAGGGTGCCTCAGGCGGAGCCAGAGCTTCAGCCGGGAACGGTGGCGCCTTCCTTCCCGGGCGGAGCAGGTTTCTTTTCAGTTAAAGCCTTCCGACGGTTCGGTAACCAGTTTGACGGTGAAGTCTTTATGACTCCGGAGGGAAGCGGTTTTACGCTTTCAGCCGCAGTGCCGGGGCTCCGGCTTTTTGAGGATCGGTTCCAGAGCCCGACCCCGAGCGCGTTTTCACTTACGGCATGGGCTCACGGGGCCCGGCCCATACTTGAGGCGCTGGTGGGCGAAAACGCCGGTTTCCGGAAGGAGCACATCGTGCTGCCTTTCCTGCCCGACAGCTCAGTCACCGATCTGCTCGAAAGTGACTGCAACGCCTATTTTGTCTTCACGGTTATCAAATCGGTCTCGTCGCTTCAGTTCCTTGGAAGACGGTATTGGAAACTTGATGTCACGCTGAACGACTACACGGCTGAAGGGGATGGCGTCGAGCTCCCGATTTACTGCCTCGAAGAGAACTGGCAGGGAAAGACTCCGCGGGCAGGGGAGAGAATGTCAGCCGCAATCTGGCTTCTCGCGAGATTTATTCCGGCAGATGACCTGGACCCCATTGTTCCTCGGGACACCCGGTTTCAGGAGGTGCTGAGTAAGGCCAATGAGGGTGATGTCCCCTCGATGCTGAAAGCCGGGGAGTTTTACCGGTCGCCTGCTTACCGAAACGGAACCGAGGCTGTCCGCTGGTACAGGGAAGCGGCGAAGCGGGGCTCCTCCAAAGGTTACTTAGGGCTCGCTGACTGCGGTCGTGAGAATGAGAATTGGGCGGAGGAAGAGAAGTACCTCACGAAGGCCGCTGAAATGAATGATCCGGCCGCTCTTCTTCGTCTCGCAATTGAGACACTTGAGGTACCGTACGACCGGCGCACGCATAAGGCTCACATGAGAAAAGGCACCAGTCTTCTTCTCCGCGCGGCGGAGCTTGGGGAGTGGGAGGCGTACTCCCATCTCGTGAATATCGCGATGAACGGCTATTGGCCTGAGAGCGACGCGTCACCGGTAGAGATAGTTCAGCAATACGCTTCGGCCTTATGCAGATACCGGGCGAATCCCGATGCTCAGATTGAGGTGAGCCTGATGCTGCTGGAGTGCGAAAATCCCGCTTTCTGGAAAGTGGGCCATAAGCTCGCGCAGATTGCTTTTGAGAAGGGGGACGCAATTACCAAACTCGCCTGCGCTTCTCAATTCGCGGCAGGACTCAGACGTCCGGTTCAGCCGGAAAAAGCGTCCGAAATGGTAAAGGAGGCCGCTGAAGTAGGGACGGCGATTCAAAAATTCATAGCGGCACAGATTCTTCTCAAAGGCATGGATGGCTATGCGCAGGATAAGGAAGCCGCCTGTCAGATCTTCGAAGACGCAGCGATGATGGGACACGCGGATGGAGCGGCCTCTTATGGCTGGTGCCTTGTGAAAGGAATCGGTACGGAACCGAACGCTGCGGCTGGTCTTCGGTGGATCAGAAAAGCTTTTGATGAGCATTCTGCCTGGGCGAAGTTCTATTACGGTGCCCTCTTATATGAAGGCAATGTGATTCCGCAGGATAAGGAAGGCGCGAAACGCTTGCTGAAAGAAACGTTCGAAATGGTTCCAGAAGCCAGAGTTTTCCTTTCTGACGTTTATTTCAATGAAGGACGTTTTGGGGAGGCAATTGACGCTCGGATCGCCTTTTACCGGGCAAACACAGGCAATGCTGTTGCGGCCGATATTAAGAAGACCGTAACGGAGCATCGGGAAGACATTTCGGAGGCACAGCTCTCGGAAATCGAGGATTTTCTTGAGGACCAAGGAATTTACGGCAATAAAGATGCGTATCTGACGCTTGGAGATCTTTATCTTTCGGGAATTTTTAAATCGCGGGATCGGCTCGGGCATGCATTGGATAACTATAAAAAAGCAAAGGAACTGGGAAGCAAAGAGGCCAGGTTACGGATTCAGGAGGTGAGGGTTTTGGAACAGAACCGCAGCAAAGGTCATCGCAAACACAAACATAAGGGCAAGAAAAGAAATCATTCCGCGGATAAATCCACGAACAGCCCAGAAAATGTATTCTGAAAGAATGAACGCCGGCCTGAAGGAGCTGGTTATTTCAGAAAAGGTACCTGGTGATGGATCACGTCTACGCTGAATGTCCCTGGGTTGTCCCGCAGGACGCCCCGGAACTCCTTGCGCTCTTCCGTGAGAAGGGGAGGCCGGCTTTTGTCCGCTCCAGAACGGTGGTGAACTTCGGTGAGGAGCCGACAGCCTACCTGGTGGAAGAGGGGCTCGTTGGGACATTCGCGGGCGGCGTCGGGAAGTATGAGCGCCTCATTGTGCTTTTCCCTCCGGGAACTTCAGTGGGAGCGGAGAAGTCGATCAAGGGTAAGCACGCGATCAAGCCTCTGATCGCCCGGGCGCTTCTCCCCACGAAGGTCCTCGTGATGGACGCGGCGCAGTTTAAGCGGGAGCTGGAGCTTGATCCCATTCTCTGCATCGCGGCGCTGAAGAGCTTCATTCGGCATGACGACGCGAAGATTGAGGGACTCTTGATGAATGACCTCCTCACGGTGCCGCAGCGGGTCGCGCTCATGGTGAAGGTGCTCTTTCAGGCGCTTAATATGCCGCTCACCGCGCTCCCCAAGTGCCTTCCCAAAACGATCACCGTCACGGAACTCGCGCGTCTCGTTCACAGCGACCGTGCGGTCGTGAGCCGGATTCTCGCGAAGTGGGTGGAAGAGGGGATCGTGGTGACGCACGACGGAATGTATTTCTTCAGCAATAAGCTGAACCAGATCCTCGGGGACGACGGGGTCTGATCCAGCAGGATGAGAAGCGTCAGAGAGAGGTCAAGGAAAGATTCGGAAGTTATATTTTCTTTGACCGCTTCTTCTCAAAATCTATCTTCCTAGCAAGAAATCCAGAATATTTTGGTGAACGATTCTGCTGCGAGAAAAATTAGCCTGATCCATGGATAACACCATTTTCGGCCAATTGTCCTGGACCAGCATGAGCGGTGCAAATTCTCTTTCAATGGCTGTCTCGGAAGCCAATAAATAGGCGACCTGTACATACAGACGCTGTCCATTTCGCTCGGCAATGAAATCTATTTCCCGGCCATTGGCGTCGCCGGTAGTTAATGTCCAGCCCCGACGCAATAGTTCAATGCAGACGATATTTTCAAGAGTCTGGTCAATGTCGTAAACATTCGAGCCGGGATGATGTGCCTCACGGAAACCATGATCCGCCAGATACACCTTTGGCTGAAAACGGCGGATTTTCCTGCCGCGGAAATCCTCGCTTTCCAACCGCTCAAAAGCGTAAGTTTGAGCACCGGCATAGAGGTACTCTAAAAGCGTGTCTCGGGAAATAGACAGGTTCTTGGACTTGAGGTATTTCTCAATCTTTCCGGCAGAAATCCGGTGACCGGCCTCACTCATCAGGTACTTGAAGACCGTTTCCAAAATGGCGGTCTGACGGATCGACCAGCGCTGAGCAACGTCCTTGAGAGCAATGCCTTCGAATACATCCCGCAGATATTGGTGGGCATCGGAGAGCTCTGAATAGTGCAAGGCACCGGGCATGCCTCCGCGAACCAAGAACTGCTGCCAGAGCTCATTGCGGGAGAGCGATTCCTGGTTATTTTTCTGCTGCCAAGCCTCACAAAATTCAGCAAACGAGAACGGAAAAACCTGAAACTGAATGGTGCGTCCAGCCAGATGAGTGGCCAATTCCCCCGACAGAAGCTTGGAATTAGACCCGGTAATAAAAATCTCACAAAGATCATCAGCCCGAAGTGAATTCACGCACGATTCCCAATCAGGCACATTTTGAATTTCATCAAGGAAAACCGTCAGACGTTCAGAGCAGGCAGATTTAGCGGCCGCAATGTGCTTGTACAGCGCGACAGGATTGAGAAGATCCTGATTTGCGATGCTTTCAAAATTCAGAAACAAAAACGAAGACTCAGATCGTCCCTGTGTTTCTTTCAAGTCATCCGCGATGAGGCGCAGCAAAGAGGACTTGCCGGTTCGGCGAAGTCCTGTGATGACCTTCACCAGATGATCATTGTAAAAAGGACGGATTCGTTCAATGAGCTGCGGACGCTTGATGAGCATGATCTGTGTCCTCGGAGTAGAACCATCGACTATAGTCGATGATACTGCCTGTTTTTCTTCAATCATCGATTACGATCGATGATTTTGTGCATCAACAGAAGCCTCCGAACTCAATTTCGCGTTTATACATCGTGAAGAGACGTTTCGGTCTGTCTGATTCGGATTCAGCTCGATTGAATCTCAGGCAACGTTTGCCGTATCCGGAACCTTGAAGGAACCGGCGGGGAGCGCTGCCTTTTCTTTTTCGTCTGTCGCTTTGGCAGCGGCTGCGGCGGCGGTCGCCCGGAGTCCTCCGAGCGCGAACACCGTGAGCCGGTCATCAAGCTCTGACTGCGGCATCTTCGTGAGTGCTCCGAAGGGCCCCGGGAACCGGGAGCCGAACACAAAGAAGAGGAAAGCGGGCGCGATCGCGGACGCGATGCAGTGGATGAGCCGGGGATCCCCGACAGGGAATCCGGTGATTTCAGACACGATCTGCAGGATCACCTGAAGCTTTGGACGAGCCTCTTCCTTGAAAAGCGTTTCAAGCGCCGCCCCTGGCGCGATGACGCTCCGCGAAATCACCTGAAGCGATGCCCGTTCGCCGCGGCGCGCGGCGCCTGTAATGAGATTGAACACTCCCCGGAGCTTTTCCTCGGGCTTCATGTCAGAGCGCTGAATGGCTTCCAGCGCCTCGAGACTCACGAGGTTCTGATGAGCCCGGATCAGAACCGCTTCAAACAGTCCCTTGCGGCTGCCGAAGTGATAGTTGATCGATGCGATATCGACCTTCGCTTTTTTGGCGATTTCTTTATTTTCCGTCTCCGCAAAACCGTGTTTCGCGAAGAGCGCGAGAGCGGCCTTCAGAATCCGTTCCTTGGTTTTGTCACCATCCGATCGGGTCTTTCGAATCGAGTCCTTTGACATCGCGTGTACCTTCGTAATTTCCGTGTCTTTTATTCTGTGTGGAATCGATTATACTTTAATTTGAATTTAAATTTAATTTTTATAGCTTTCCTGCATCTGCCGCGAAGGGGGTTCAGTATGAAAAAACGTTTGATTGCGATAGGCGCTGTGATCCTGGTGGCAGCGGCGGCAGCGGGAGGCTATGCCTGGTACCGGGGGCATCAGGTAACCGCGCCGACAGAACTTACCCTCTACGGGAACGTCGATATCCGTCAGGTGTCGCTCGCCTTTGACGCGAGCGGCCGCATCAGTGAAATGAATGTGGATGAGGGGCAGGTGGTGGAACCCGGGCAGGTGCTCGCGAAGCTTGATACCCGAACGCTGGAACTGCAGGCGAAACAGGCCGCGGCCCAGATCGGGGTTCAGGAGCAGACGCTTCTCAAACTGAAGCGCGGGAACCGCCCGCAGGAAATCGCTGAGGCCCGGAGCCAGATGCTCGCTTACGAAGCGCAGCTCACGAAGGCAAAGCAGGATCTTGAGCGCGCCAATAACCTGTGGAACGCGCCGGGGGGCCACGCGATCAGCACTCAGAATTACGATGCAGCTAAGAGCGCGGAGCGGGTCGCGTCGCAGAATCTCGTGAACGCGCAGAAAGCGTACGAACTGATGAAGATCGGCCCCCGCGTTGAGGATATCCGGAGCGCCGAGTCGTCACTTGCCGCCGCGAAGGCGAACCTCGAGCTTCTGAATCACGAAATTTCGCTGGGTACCCTGAAGTCGCCTGACGCCGCGATTGTGCGGTCACGGCTCCTGCAGCCGGGCGACATGGCGTCCGCCGCGAAACCCGTTTATACCCTCGCGCTCACTTCTCCCAAGTGGGTCCGCGTCTATGTGAATGAGAGGGATCTCGGGAACGTGAAACCCGGGATGACAGCTAGCGTCGTGACGGACACTCACCCGAACACCCCGATTGAGGGAACGGTGGGCTATATCTCGTCTGTCTCCGAATTCACGCCTAAAACCGTTGAAACCCCGGACCTCCGCTCGAGCCTCGTCTACGAAGTCCGCGTGATCGTGAAGGATCCGAAGGGGGATCTGCGTCTCGGGCAGCCGGCGACCGTGAAAATCAATCTGAACAGCAAGGGTGCTGAGATCCCCGCCTCTGCCGCGGCCGCGGTGTCTCAGGTGCCGGATACGCCGCCTTCCGCCGCTTCCGCGGCAGCCCGCTGAGCTTGAAGGTGCCTCTCATGGCTGATTTCACCCCTGTCGTCACGGCTCGCGGCCTCACGAAGTCCTTCGTGGGGGCGGATGGGGAGCACATTGACGCGCTCTCCGACCTGACGCTCTCCATGCCACCCAACGTCATCGTGTCGCTTGTCGGCGTTGACGGCGCGGGGAAGACGACCTTCATGCGCCACATCACAGGACTCATGAAGGCGGATTCAGGAGAACTCTCTGTTCTCGGCATCAACCCGGCGACGGACTCCCAGGCGGTGCAGGACCGGATCAGCTACATGCCGCAGGCGTTCGGGCTCTATGAGGATCTGTCAGTCAGCGAGAACCTCGACCTCTACGCCGATCTCCATGGGGTGCCGGAATCGAAGCGGAAAGAGCGTTACCCGGAGCTTCTCGCGATGGCCGATCTCGCGCGGTACCTCGACCGCCCGGCCGGGAAACTTTCAGGCGGCATGAAGCAGAAGCTCGGTCTCATCTGTTCGCTCGTGCGGACACCGGACCTCCTGCTCCTCGATGAGCCCTCTGTCGGTGTCGACCCCCTGTCACGCCGCGACCTCTGGGAAATTGTCTCGAAACTCGTTTCCAAGCAGCGGATTTCGGTCCTCTGGGCCACGAGCTACATGGATGAGGCGGAGAATTCGGATTACGTCTTCCTCCTTCACGGCGGAAGGCTGATCCGCGAGGGGAAGCCAAAAGAAATGACGCTTGAGTCCGCGGGACTCACGTATTTCGCGACGCCGGAACACGGCGAAGCGCCCCGGTTCCTGCAGACCGCGCTCTATGACAGGCTTGATCTCACGACGGACGCCGTGCCGCAGGGCGGCGACGTCCGCATCATCGCGAAAGAGGGCGTGACGCAGGCGCAGCTCGACGCGGTGGCTCCCCGCACGAATCTCCGCCCGAGACCGCCTGAATTTGAAGACACCTTCATGCGGGAGATCGTGAAGGGCGAAGACCCCCGCCTCCCCAATCCGGCTCCGATTGAGAGCCATCGGGCGTCAGACGGCGACGTCGCGCCAGTCATTATCGTGAAGGACCTCGTCCGGAAGTTCGGGGACTTCACCGCCGTGAAAAGCACCTCGTTCTCGGTGAAACCGGGCGAAATCTTCGGGCTCCTCGGCCCTAACGGCGCCGGGAAAACGGTGACCTTCCGGATTCTCTGCGGGCTTCTCCCCGCGACAAGCGGTCTCGTGCAGGTGGATGGTCTCAATCTCCGGACGGCGCGCGCCGAAGCCCGCGGTCACGTGGGTTACGTCGCCCAGAAGTTTTCGCTTTACCGGAATCTCTCCGTCCGGGAGAACCTGGAGTTTTTCGGCGGCGCCTATGGGCTCCGCGGAAAGCATCTCGAGGAGCGGATTGAGCACGTGATCCGGGAATTCCACCTGAACGCGGATGACATCGCGGGGAAAGTGCCCGCCGGCATGCAGCGGCGTCTCGCGATCGCGGCCGCCATGATTCATGAGCCGGCGATTCTGTTCCTTGATGAACCGACATCCGGCCTCGATCCCCTTGCTCGCCGCGCCTTCTGGCGCATCATCACGCAGCTCGCGAGCCAGGGGCGCACGATGATTGTGACCACGCACTTTATGGAAGAGGCGGAGTACTGCGACCGGATCGCGATTCAGGATAAGGGCGAGATGCTCGCGCTCGGCACCCCGGCTGAAGTCCGGAAGCTCGGGGGCGAAGACTGTGTCGATATGAACAGCGCCTTTATCGCGATCGTGGAAAATTCGCGTGAGAAGCGGGGGTACACGAGATGACAGACAAGGCTGAAACCGGTCTCTCCGGGTTCTTCACCCGGTACTTCGCGCTGCTCCAGAAGGAATTCCGGCAGATGATGCGCGATAAGAGCAATCTCGCGATCGGGATTCTGCTCCCGATCATCCTGATTCTCCTTTTCGGGTACGGCATTTCGTTTGACGTCGAGAACGCGAAGGTCGCGGTCGTGGTGGAGGATTCGTCCGGCCCCGCGCGGGACCTTGCGCAGAGTCTCGGCGGGAGCAAGTACCTCGTCCCGGTCCGCGTGAAAGACTATCCGGCGGCGGTCGAGATGATGGAGCAGTCAGAGGCGCTCGGTATTCTCAGGATTCCGGTGAATTTCGGGCAGCAGTACGCGGCCGGGGACTCAACCGTGCAGCTCATTCTGAATGGCGTTGACGCTCAGACCGCGAAGACGATTCAGGGCTACGTGATGAGCGCCGTCGCGAACTGGGGCGCGAAGGAAGCGGCGCGCCGCGGAGGGATCACCGTGGGCGGCGGGATATCGGTCGTGCAGCGGATCTGGTTCAACCCGAACGCAATCAGTACCTGGTACCTCGTTCCCGGGATCATCGTTCTGATCATGACCCTCATCGGCACATTCCTCGCCTCGATGCTGATCGCGCGCGAGTGGGAGCGCGGCACCTTTGAGTCGCTCTTTGTCACCCCGGTGCGGCCCTTTGAGATCGCGCTCGCGAAGGTCGCCCCGTACCTCGTGATCGGGATCATTGATATCGCGATCTGCCTTTTCGCCGCGCGGTTCCTCTTCAAGGTGCCGATCCGCGGGTCGCTCGTGCTGATTGTGCTCGTATCGATCCTCTACCTGCTCGTCTCGCTCCTCATGGGGCTTCTCGTCTCGGGCGTCACCCGGAATCAGTTCCTCGCGAGCCAGATGGCGCTGCTTGTGAGCTTCATGCCGGCCGTGATGTTCTCGGGGTTTGTGTTTGACCTCCGGAATATGCCGGGTTGGATCCAGCCAATCTGCGAGATCTTCCCCGCGACCCACTTCATGAAGGTGGCGAAACTCCTCTTCCTTGCCGGAAACGACGCCTCGGTGGTGAGTGAGGGGGTGCTGATTCTTCTTGGCTACACGATTCTCTTCCTTATCCTCACCACCTGGACGCTTCGGAAGCGCGTGGAGTAAAGACTCATGAAAACCCAACGCTTCAATTCACTCATTATCTGGTTCTCGCAGGTCCGGGCTCTGATCCGGAAGGAGCTCCTCGTCCTCATGAAGGACCCGGTGAGCCGCTCGATCCTGATCGCCCCGGTGATCATCCAGGCGTTCCTTTTCGGGTACGCCGCGAGCTTTGACCTCCGCTATGTCCCGTACGCGGTGATGGATTCCTGTAACTGCAAGGCGTCGACCGAGCTTCTCACGCATCTCGACAGCACGGGGATGTTTATCCGCGCGATGACGCTCACCTCGCAGTCCCAGATCGAGGACGCGGTGGTGACGGGGAAGGTGGTCGCGGCGATCAATATCCCGTCAGACTTCGCGACGAAGCTTTCGTCTGGCCAGACCGCTCCGGTTGAACTGATTCTGGATGGCCGTAACTCGATGACCGCGAGCCTCGCGGGCGCCTATATCAGCTCGATCGCCACGAACTACGGGGCCTCGATCACGGGGCAGAAGAGCGCCGTGTCGGTCGACACCCGCTCCTGGTACAACCCGACGCTCGACAGCCGCTGGAACATCCTGATCGCCCTGATTGCCTCGCTCTCCCTTCTTCAGACCATGATGATGGCGGCGTTCTCAGTCGCCCGTGAGCGCGAGCGGGGAACGTTTGATCAGCTGCTCGTGACGCCCCTTACGCCCCCTCAGATCCTCGTCGGAAAGGCCGTTCCCTCGATCATCATCGGTGTCGCGCAGAGCACGCTTATTTTCCTCATCGTGCAGTTCTGGTTCGGGATTCATATCGTGGGGAGCGTCGGCCTTCTCTACCTCGGGCTCCTCTTCTTCAACGTCGCCGCGGTCGGTATCGGGCTCTCGATCTCCGCGCTCTGCACGAATATGCAGCAGGCGATGCTCTGGTCCTTCCTCCTCATCGTGCCGTTTGTGCTGCTTTCAGGCTTTGTTTCCCCGATCGCCAACATGGCGGTCGGTGTCCGCTACCTCACGTATCTCAATCCTCTGCGGTTCGGGCTTGAGATCGTGAAGCGCGTCTATCTCGAAGGCGCGGTGCTCGGCGACATCTGGATGGAATTCATCCCGCTCACGCTCATGGCCGCTGTCTGCCTGCCTATAGCGGGCTGGCTATTCCGTCATAAGCTCTATTAAATAGATAACCGACCCCACCAATGGTAGTAGTCCGATAGATCAGGATGGTCTATGTATGTGATGGGGGTCGGTTTTCACGTTTGCTTGCTTTTCCTACAATGACAGGCCTGCGGCAACGAGGGGGGCTGCGCCCAACGCTTCGTGTCGCACGAAATGTGGAGAAAAGTTTTGAATTCAGATAAGTTCTTTGAATATGTGTGGAGATGGGCCCTGCTGGTAGTAGGGATGTTTGTCGCAGCCTGCGGCATTGCAATCATTACTCAGACGAATCTCGGGACGACCCCGATCAGTTCGCTTCCGTACGCGGTCACCGGTCTCACCGGGTACTCCTTCGGTACGACGACCTTCTTTATCAACCTGATCTTCATCGCGCTGCAGTGGGTGATCCTCAGCCGCAAGGGCGTGTTCCACTACACGGCGTTCTTTCAGATCCCGGTCGTGTTTGTGTTCAGCGCCTTCATCGATTTCACGATGAGCCTTTCGGGCGGCATCATGCCGGAGTCCTATCCGCTCCGCCTCCTGATCAGCTTTGCCGGGAACACGGTTCTCGCGCTCGGTATCGTGATGCAGCTTCACTCCCGCACGATTGTGCAGCCGGGTGAAGGTCTCGTGATCGCGGAATCGATCCTCTTCCGGAAGCCGTTCGGCACCGTGAAGGTGTTTAACGACTGGACGCTCGTGCTCCTCGCCTGCCTCGTCGCGCTCGTCTTCTCGGGCGGACTCATCGGTATCCGAGAAGGCACGTTTGTTTCCGCGCTCTTTGTCGGTATCTTCGCGAAGCTTTACCTGAAGCTCTGGCCGATGCCGAAGAAGGAAGAGCTGAAGGAACGTGAAGCGATCGCCGCTGAAAAGAAAGCGGAACGCGAAGCCGCGAACGCCGCGAGCGAAGCCGCCGCTTCCTAAAAGCCTGATGAAAGAAAGCCTCGCCTCCGGATAAAGAGGTGAGAGCATAAGAAAACCGCCTGAAGGAATAATCCCCAGGCGGTTTTTTTCGGTCTGTAAACAGGAACCGCCGCATGAATAGCCAGACGGTTCCTGTTGGTTCAGACGAGCGTGAACATCGCGATCGTGGTCACAATCACCGCGGCGACGCAGGGGAGCGCGGTGCGCTTCACGACCTGCATCGGGTTGACACCGGCGATGCCGGCAAGAATGATGACGCCGCCCGCGACTGGCGACATCGTGCGGCCGATACCGGCCGCGATCTGGGCGACCGCGCCAAGCTGCACGATCGTCATTCCAAAGTCCGCGGCGTGCGGCGTGATCGCTTCGTTAAAAGCGAGCGCCGCGGCGTTCCCAGACCCAGAGACGACAGCCATGAGGAACGGGCCCACAGCGGCCGAAATCATGGCAACGGACTGTGACCCTTTCATCGCGTCAACGAGCGCCCCGGTGAGGCCGATCGACTTCATGCCGGCGGCGAAGAGGGCGGCCGCGGCGATCAGGATCACGACGTTGTTAAACCCGTCCCCCGCGCCCTTGCAGAAGCGCTTCGACGTCTCACCGACGTCCTGCTTGTGGACGAGACCGACCACCATGCCAAGCGCGGTGCCGATCAGCATGCAGACCGGGACCGAGAACGTCTTGGTGTCAAGCCACCCGACCTGCTTCGAAGCGACGACGAGGAGGAAGAGCGGGATCACCGGGATGATCGCCATGATGGGATTGATTTTGAAATTCGCCATCTCGCGGTCTGTCTCAGTTTCTTCCTTGACGGAGCCCACCCCTTCCTTCAGCATCATGGAGATCGCGGCAAGGATCACTGCGGCGATCAGAATTCCGAGCGCCGCGGGGAGCGCTTCCTGAAGAATCACGATCATCGCGTCAGCGGACGAAATCTCTCCAGCCTTATAGGCGATCGACGCGATCTGGGGGTTAAACATCAGCCCCGGGCTGATCACAGAACCCCAGGTGCCGAGGAACACGGCGGCCGCTGCCATCACCGGGCGCACTTTAAGCGCGATGAGAGCCGGAATGAGGAGGACGCCTACCGCGGCCGCGACGCCGGCCGCGGACGGCAGCACGATATTGAGGACCCAGGTGATGATCGCCGCGCCCGGCACCACAATTGCCGGAACGTGCGTGAGCGGACGCACCAGCGCGTTCACGAGGTGGTCAGAGCACTTGGTGTACGTCATCACGGCACCGAAACCCATCACGGTGACGATCACTGGAACGAGGCCGCCATTCACCAGCTGTTTCACAAAGGCGTCGACCGCCGCCCCCACCGTGGTGGGGGACCCAAGCGCCACCTGCCCGATCAGCGCCATCAGGACGCCTGAGAGTGTCAGGACGAGGCGCGCCTCGTAATTCTTGTAAATCAGCCAGAAAGTGACTAGGACAATCGCGAGTCCAATCCAGATCATGATTCGGTCTCCTCGAAATGTTGACGGCGGACAGACAGTCCGCGGGGCGGATCACTCCGGCCCCGCGGCAGTCTCTCTCCTTTGTTGACGCGCTTTAGGGAGCTCTCTCCTCCCCCTAAAGGCATACTCAGTGTAGAGGAAGGGAGTATTTGTCTGGTTTGAGAATTACATTTGTCTTGCGCCAATCGGGCTGAATCCGGGGATCTTTACATAGAAAACCGGGCTTTTCCGCCGGATCAGAGCGAATAAAAAAGGAACCGCACCGGATTTCAGTTCTGTCTCACTGTGAGAGAATCACGTTTACGTATAAAAAATAACGACGCAAAACGCTTACCCTCTCATGCAGACCAGAACGCTTATTGGCATTGGGCTTGCCGCCCTCTCCGGCATCGGATTCGGTGCCGGCGGCATCGCGGCCCAGTACCTCTTCACCTATTGCCGCTTCACGCCGCTTGATCTCGTCTCGATCCGACTCTTCGGCGCGGGACTGATCCTGCTTCTCGCCTACGGGATCGCGACCCGCCGGAATTTCTTCCGCGATATCTTCAGGAATCTCCGGAATATCGGCGCGATTCTCGTTTTTGGCATCGGGCTGCTCCTTCTGCAGCTCACGTTTTTCGTCTCCATCGATAAATCGAACGCCGGCACGGCAAGCCTCATGGTGGGTTTTGTCCCGCTCATGATTCTTTTCTGGCTCGCGGTGAGGGAGAAGCGTCCGGTCACGGGGACGGAGTACGTCTGCCTCGCGCTCGCGGTGACAGGCGTCGTGCTGCTTGTGACACGCGGGGACTTCACGTCGCTTAACTTCACGGTGGCGGGTGTTGTCTGGGGTCTGATCTCAGCCGGGTTCCAGGCGTTCTGCACGCTGCAGCCAAAGAAAGTGACCGGCCGGATCGGTGTGGTTCCGGTGCTCGGGTGCGGGCTGCTGCTGGGCGGCCTTCTCGGCTTTATCGTTCATCCGCCTTTCCACATGGATGTCGACTGGACGCCGGCCGCGATCGGGAGTTACGTCTTCATTGTTCTCGTGGCGTCGGTCCTTGCCTACTATTCGCTTCTGAAAAGTATGGAATACGTGTCGGCCTCCGTCACCGGGCTCCTCTCGTCCTTTGAGCCGCTCACCGCGGTGGTGCTCACCGTGATCGTCTTTCACGTGCCTTTCAACGCCTGGGAGATCACGGGCGCGGCCTGCGTGATTCTCAACATGGTGCTTCTCGCGCTGCAGGACCGGAAGAAAGAATAGGACTGGTAGGAAATCAGAGAACCTCTCCGGATGCCGTGAAATTCTGTTGCAATTTCACGGCATTTTGACTTTTCGATGCGTTATCCTCTTAGAATTCTGCCTTTTGTAATTCGCGTCATTCGGAGAACCGCATAGCCTTATGCCTCAGACTCAGAAGATTCAGCTTGCCCCGATCACCGCGTGGACCCTTGTGAAGTGGTTCCTGATTCCGGGACTTATCCTCGCTTACATCACGCTTTATCCCCCGCACGCGCTCGATATCGCGCTCTCCGAGCCGTTCTATAACGGGACGAAGTTCGCGCTGAACCGTATTCCGGTGATGGTGTGGATTCATCGACTCTTCCGCATCGTGCCGTTCTTTATCGGGTTCTCGGCGCTCTTCGTGATCATCCAGAATCTTCGGAACAAGGTGCCGCCCTATAAGCTTGGCGAAGTCGGTAACCGCCGCGCGCTTTACCTGATCCTCGGTATGCTCGCGTCCGTGTTCCTCGTGAAGTTCCTGAAGGACACGACGGGGGTCTACTGCCCGTACGCGGTGGAAGTGTTCAGCGGGAACGCGCCGCTGCTCAGCCCCGTGCTCTCCTTCCACAAGAACCCGGGTCACTGCTGGCCCTCCGGTTTCACCGGCACCGCGTTCTGCTGCTTCGCGATGTACTTCGCGTTCCGGGATGTACGCCCGCGTCTCGCCCGCGGGAGCCTCATCTTCACGTGGCTCTTCGGTATCGCCTGCAGCGTGATTCAGGTGATGCGGGGCGAACACTTCATGTCGCATACGCTCGCCACCGCGCTCTTTGACTGGCTCACCTGCGCGCTTCTCTACTGCGTCTTCTTCTCAAAAGAGATCTGGCAGCAGTTCATCGTGAAGAACCGCGCGGAGGATGGCGGATCAACGGGCGGCCCGATGCTTCGGGAAGCCGTGGCTCCGGTCCGGATTGAGGACCGCGAGAACCGCTGATACGTAACCCCTCAGATCGCGTCAGATCAGGCCGGATGAATTCAGTAACACGGATTCTCCGGCCTTTTCTTTTACCTGAATCCCGCCGAAATCCATAGGAATTCAGGATTTGCCGCGTACCGGAATGGAGGCTTTCCGATTTTTTGACGGTGAATTATCAAATCAAGTGCAAAGTTACTGAATAAAAGACTTCAGCCGGAC
>OGFF01001039.1_pt1 | contig 32901 bp, 37 predicted proteins | sample 1570751 | NCBI WGS metagenome assembly OGFF01 (sample SAMEA2581951, study PRJEB24529) | metagenome | biome: Human gut stool | place: China | collected 2011 | reverse complement strand
TAAATAAAATATATAACCAATATGGACCTTCATACCACCAATGACCATATAATTCTGCATCATAAGGACATAAAATAATAGGTGGAACATTCATATATTTTGATGCATTTTCAATTTGTTCTGTACGAGAATTTAAGAAATGCCCTGCTTGTCTTTCAGCAGAATCCTTAGCCCATTGAATATCATAAATATCTTTTTGTTCAGTTTTTCCTGTAATTCTATAATAACGAATTCCTGTATGAACACGAACACCATTATGAGCAATATATGGTTTTATATAATCATAATCAGCTTCATAACCAATATCTCTATAAAATTCTCTATAATTGAAATCTCCAGGATATCCATCAATTGAACTCCATACTTGTTGAGAAGATGTCATATCACGTCCAAAACAAGTTAATCCTCCAGGAGATGTTATAGGTGCACAAGTACCATAAACAGGTGTTGGATCAGCATATAAAATACCGTGTGATTCTACTATTGCATATTCAATTCCAAATTCTTTTAAATATTTGTCTGCTTCTGGAACATATCCACATTCAGGAAGCCAAATTCCACGAGGTTTTCTTCCAAAATATCTTTCATATGTTTGAACACCAACTGCAATTTGAGCTCTGACAGTTTCTTCAGTAACATATAATATAGGAAAGTAACCATGTGTTGCACCACATGTGATTATTTCTAAAACTCCAATATCTTGGAAATATTTAAATTTTTCAATTAAATTACAATTACATTCATCTTTGAAGAAATGTAAATCAGATGTGTATCTATCATAATAATAATGTGATAATCTATTAACTCTTTCATTTCCGGCAGTTCTTTTTATTTCTTTTTCAGATAATTCAATTAATTGTTCTAGGTAATGAATATATTTTTTTTGAAGTAATTTATTATCAAGCATAGAAAGTAGAGGAGGGGTCATAGACATTGTGATTCTAAATTTAACCCCTTCGTCAACTAATTTCTGAAAATTATGTAATAATGGTATATATGTTTCTGAAATTGCTTCATATAACCAAGATTCTTCTAGATAATCATCACTTTCTGGATGATGTATAAATGGAAGATGTGCATGTAAGACGAAGCTTACATATCCTTTTTTTTGCATTTTTTTACTCCTTAATATTTTGATTTTGTTTATTATTTATTCAATAAATAAGTCGTAGGGAAGACCTACGACATTTTAACTATGTGGCATACTGCTTGAAGATGGATTACCAGAAGAAGGGTTATTAATATTTTCAAAAAATGATGTATCTTCATTTTTGTAAATAGCAGAATATAAGCCTTCTAAAATTTCTTTACTTACTAATGGTATTTCAGAACCTTCTGCAACTGGTAAATTTTTAATTATGTCATATAATGGTATGTTTTGTTCTTGTTTTGTTTTAACATTTCTAAATTTAATAGTATTATTTTCATTTGTTTTAAATAAAACGTGATCATTAGGTAATTCTATTAAATTTGATGTTGATATATATATATAATTTGTATCAATTGTTTTTGGTGTTTCAATTTTTTCATCAGCTGGAGATTCATCAACATTTGAAACTTTTATTTGTGGTTGAGGAATATAATTTGGTTTTCTTCCAAGTTCAACTCTATAATTACATTTGCTATCATTTACTCTTAAATACCAACTATTAGCGAAATCATTTATTGGAATTTCGAAACTATAATTATATGTATCATTATGAACTATTAAAATAGGGTGTGTAACTTCAAAGAAGTTTTCTCCATATTGTTCGAGATATTTTTTTCTATCTTTATCTGAAATGTCCCAATATACAAATAATGTATTAGGTGTTTGATAAAGAATTTTTACAATAGTTTCATTATATCTATATGGTAATTCATAATGTTCAATTATAGATACAGGTTTTGTTTTTGCAGTTATTTTTGTAGAACTTTTTGTTCGTGTATTTTTTACCTTATTTTTTTCTGCTTTTGAAGATGGTGCAGAAACTTTTTTTGAAGTTTTTCCTAATTTTTTTATATTTTTTTCAGCATTTTTTATTATAGTTTTTACACTTGCTGGTATTTTTTCTGTTTCTAATTTTGTGTGAATTTTTTTTGAATCAATTTCATTTTTTGAAGATTTATCTAAATCATTAGTTTTTCTTGCCATTTTTTCCTCCTAGGTATTTATTCTCAATAATTTATCATTATAATATAACAAATATAAAATAAATTCAAGTGAAATAAGAAAAAAGATGAAAAAATTACAGAAAATGCTTGACAAAGGGTTAATACTGGTTGTATAATAATTATTGTTACAAGAAGAAGTTCCCACTTCTCACCTTAACTCATAGGGAAAAGGTTAGAAATTTAGATTTATTATTATATTGAAAAAATATATCTATATTTATGTGGAATTGACTTGTATCAAAGTCAATTTTTTTATTATATAAAGAAAATTGCAAAACATTAGGAGGTGTTTTATATAAAACAAGAATTACCAATAAATGGTCAGATAAAAGCCAAAGAAGTTCAATTAATTAGTGATAATGGAGAAAAATTAGGAATGCTACCAATTGCAAGAGCATTAGAAATAGCAGAAGAAAAGAAATTAGATTTAGTATTAGTTTCACCAAATGCACAAGTTCCAGTATGTAAAATAATGAATTATGGAAAATACAAATTTGAGCAAGCAAAAAAAGAAAAAGAAGCAAAGAAAAAACAAAAAGTTCAAGAAACAAAGGAACTAAGAATAACTCCAAATATTGAAGAACATGACTTTGGATTTAAAGCAAAAAATGCAAAAAAATTTATTGAAGATGGAAACAAAGTAAAAATTACTGTTAGATTTAGAGGAAGAGAACTAAATAATGTAAAAATGGGAGAAAACGTATTAAACGATTTTGCCAAAGAACTTGAAGATGTAGCAGTAGTTGAAAAAACCCCAAAATTAGAGGGAAAAAATATGTTTATTATACTTGCTAAAAAAGCTAATTAAAGCTTATAATATAAAAACAATTGAAAGGAGCAATTACAATGCCAAAATTAAAAACAAACAAAGCTGCAAAGAAAAGATATTCTTTAACAGCAACAGGTAAAGTAAAAAGAACAACAGCTAATAGAAGACACTTATTAGCAAACAAAACAAAAAGACAAAAATTATCAAGCAGACGCCCAGGTGCTTATGCAGATAAAACATGTGAAAATACAATTAAAAAATTATTACCATATGGTAACTAAAATAGGGAGGGAATAATAAATGGCAAGAGTAAAATCAGCAATGACAACAAGAGCTAGACATAAAAAAGTATTAAAACAAGCAAAAGGATATTATGGTGCAAAACACTATAGATTTAGAAATGCAAATCAAGCAGTATTAAAATCACTATCATATGCATATGTTGGAAGAAAAGACAAAAAGAGTGATTTCAGAAAACTATGGATAGCAAGAATAAATGCTGCTGCAAGAATGAATGGAACAACATATAGCAAATTAATAGCTGGATTAAAGAAAGCTAATGTAACAGTAAACAGAAAAATGTTATCAGAAATCGCTATAAATGATCCAAAAGCATTTACAGAAATTGCTACAATAGCAAAAAATGCTTAATTAAGAAAAGTAAAGGGGCTTTATCTTGAATATAAGATATCAAGCGCCTTTTTATTATTTATATACTAATTTATTAAGGAGACATATATGAATATAGGGGTAGATATAGATGGAGTTTTAACAGACCTAGAAAGAATGGCATTGGATTTTGGAACAAAAATGTGTGTTGAAGAGAATATACCAATAGAATTGAATTTAAGCAAATATTGGGAAATAGAAAAATATAATTGGACAAAAGAACAAGAAGAACTATTCTGGAATAAAAATCTTGTACCATATGTAGTAGAAAGTAATCCGAGAAAATTTGCACCACAGATTTTAGAAAAACTTCAAGAAGAAGGAAATAAAATTTTTATAATTACAGCAAGAAATGAAAGTGGAATGCCACTAGAATATGAAGGGAAAATGCAAGAATTAACTAAAAAGTGGTTGTTAGATAATAATATAAAATATGAAAAAATAATATTTACTGATGATACAAATAAATTAAGAAATTGTATTGAAAATAATATTGATGTTATGGTAGAAGATAGTCCTATAAATATAAAAAATATATCACAAAAAATAAAAGTTATAAAATTTGATTGTCAATATAATAAAGATATAGATGGAGAAAATATATTAACAGCATATAGTTGGTATCATATATATGATATAATAAGAAAGCTTAATACAAAATAGTATTAAGCTATTCTTTTTTTATTTTTGGCTTTGATATTAAAGAAGCAATATATCCGAAAAATACAGCAGCTGCTATTCCGCCCGCAGAAGCAGTAACTCCTCCAGTAAAAGCACCAATTAAACCATATTCTTTAACACCTTTAATAGCACCCTTAGCTAGATTGTATCCGAAACCTGTAAGAGGAACAGTAGCACCAGCACCTGCAAAATCAACTAGATATTGGTAAATGCCAAGAGCTCCTAAAACACAACCAATAGTTACAAAAGCTACTAAAATACGAGCTGGTGTAAGTTTTGTTTTATCAATTAATATTTGTCCAATAACACAAATAATTCCACCAGTACAAAAACATCTTAATAGTTGTAACCAATCCATATTTTGTAACCATTCCATAAAATCACGATCCTTTCTTTTTATATTTCAATACTAATAGCATGTGCAATTCCAGGAATAGATTCACCTTGTTGAGATGAAGTGGAATTTGTTAAAGCACCAGTGGCAATTAACAATAATCTTTTTATTTTTTGTTCTTTTAATTGTTTATAAAAATAACCAGAAAATACACTTGCACAACATCCACAACCACTTCCGCCAGAATGTGTATCTTGACTTTCTTTATCGAAAATTAGTACACCACAATCATTATAATTATTTTTTATGTTATATCCTTTATCAGCAGATAATTCTAGTAAAATATCTTTTCCAATGTGACCTAAATCACCTGTAATAATTGCATCATAATAATTTGGTGAACGACCAGTATCATTAAAATGACATATTAATGTGTCTAATGCTGCAGGTGCCATAGCAGATCCCATATTGTTAGCATCTTTAATTCCCATATCAACAATCTTTCCACTTGTAATATGAGTTATATATGGACCATTTCCTGCTTTGGATAATATTGCTGAACCAGCACCTGTAACTGTCCATTGAGATGTTGGGGGTCTTTGATTTCCTAATTCGAGTGGAAATCTAAACTGTTTTTCAGCACTACAGAAATGGCTTGAAGCGGCGCAAATTACATTTTGAGCACAACTCTCAGTGAAAACAGCTCCAAGGCTTAAACCTTCAACAAAAGTTGAACAAGCACCAAAAATTCCTATAAATGGGATATTTAATTCTCTTAGTCCAAAGCTAGAAGAAATACATTGATTAAGTAAGTCACCAGCAAAACAATATTCAATATCTGATGAAGCAATTCCTGATTTTGAAATAGCCATGTTTACAGTTTCTTTTATAATCTTACTTTCAGATTTTTCCCAAGTTTTTTCTCCCCAGAATTCATCATCTAAGCATTGATCAAAATATTGAGCTAAAGGACCATTTGCTTCTTTTGGACCAACGATTGAAGCGACACTAACAATAGAAGGGGGAACGTCAAATTTTATAGTTTGTTTTCCTAATTTTTTCATATATAATCAAATCCTTTCTTAAAAATTAAACAAGAGTAATAGCTTGTGTATTAAAAATCAAATATACAATTCCTACTATAATAGATGTAGAAATACCAAAAACTAATACAGGACCTGCAACAGTAAACATTTTTCCACCAACACCCATGACATAACCTTCAGATTTGTATTCCATTGCAGGTGAGACAATTGAGTTTGCAAAACCAGTAATTGGAATTAAAGAACCAGCACCTGCAAATTTTCCAATTTTATTAAAAATATTTAAACCAGTTAAAAATGCACTAATGCCAATTAAAATAATAGAAACAATTGTACCAGAAATTTCTTGGGAAAGCCCACGAGATTTGCAAATATTTAGTATAATTTGTCCTATTGAACAAATCAATCCACCAACCCAAAAGGCATTAAAACAATTTTTTATTATAGGGGAATTAGGTGATTTTTTATTAACATAGTTTTGATATTCTTTTTTTGAATCTAATGGTTTCATAAATACCTCCTAAATAATAAGTAAAAATATATTTATAGTATTTCCTAAAAATTGAAAAATATAATAATAAATATAATATTACAAAAATATTACAAAAATATTACAAATGAGACAACTATGTTACAGTTTATCGAAAAATCTTGACTTTTATCGTAAAAAAGGTAAAATAAATGTAAGCGTAAAAAAATATTAAGGAGGATACAATGGCTAGTTGTTTGGGATTATATGTTGAAAACAATTTAATAAAATATGCCAAAGTTTCGAAAGAAAAAGATGGATTTAAAATAGATTCATATGGCATAAAATTTTATTCAAATGTAAATGAAGCAATAGATCAAATAGTACAAGAAACTAATAGTTTGAAAACACCAATAAATATCAATACAATTGATGAAAATTATCAGTACTTTAGTATGTTTTCACAACTTAATAAAAAAGACTTAGAAAAAGCCGTAAAAATGGAATTTGAAGCATATTGTACAGAGAAAGGATATAATGCCAGTACATTAGAAACAAGATATCTTTGCGCTGATGATACAACAAATTTAGAAAGAATAAGAGTAATAAATATTAGTGAAAATACAGTAGAATTAAATAAAATAAAGCAAATGCTTAATGGAAAAAAAATAGGAATGATTCTACCTGTACCAATAACAATTACTAATGTTGCAGAATTAACAGGTAAAGAAAATGTAATGATTGTTAACTTAGAGCAAAAAACAACAATTACAACAATAAAAGGCAAATTTGTATCAGATATTCAAATATTAGATGAAGGTAGTGCAGCAATACTACAAAGTATTGATCAAAAAGAAAATTCATATGCTAAATCATATGATGCATTACGTAATACAACTATTTATACAAGTGAAGCGATTGAAAATTTTGATTCAGATAGTGAACAAACAAAATATTTAGAAGATATACTACCAGTAGTTTATAATATAATAGGAGCAGTACAACAAAAAGCGACAGATAGTATTGAAAAAATAGATAAAATTTATCTTACAGGAACATTAGCTTGCATTAATAATTTAGATTTATATTTTCAAGAATATTTGGGAACTACAAAATGTGAAATATTAAAGCCATCAATAGCAAATAGTGGTAGAGATACGAACATCAAAGAATATATTGAAGTAAATTCAGCAATTTCATTGGCATTACAGGGATTAGGTCAAGGAATGGAAGGCATAAGCTTCAAACAAGATTTGGCAACAATGGATATAAAGGACTTATTTAAAGTAAAAGACTTTAAAATAAAAAAGAAAGAAAAAAGTGATTTCTTTAAATTTGATTCTAAAGTTACAGCATTGGAAAAATGGCTTGTGAGAGCAAATGTTTCAGTATTGATTTTTACAATTGCATATGTAGTGTTTTCAGTAGCACTTACAAGTAAAATTGATGAAAAGAAAGATGAGACTAATGCAACAATTAGTTCTATAAAGAGTGAAATTTCTAAGGTAAAAGCTGATGAGAATAAAATAAATAGTAAAACAAATGAATATTCAACACTTATAGATCAATTAAACTCAATTAATGAAAAAATAAATACTGTAACTGAAAATAAATTTCTAATTCCAAATCTATTAACACAAATAGCAATGTCAATAGATCAAAATGTACAAATAATATCAATCTCTAATCCATATGATAAACATATTGTAATTGAAGCAAAGTCTCCAAAATATAAAGGATTAGGATTCTTTAAAAAAAGTTTATCATCAAATAATATTTTACAAAATGTTATTGCTGGTGGTGGAATAAAAAAGGGAGATGAAATAACAGTAACGATAGAAGGTGATTTACCATGAGAAAATTATTATTAATGGCAATATTAGTTGTTTTAGTATGTGCTTCTGGAATGATAGTTACAAGAGGAATTGAAACAGATTCATTTTCAATAGAAAGCTACCAAGCTATAATGGAACAAAACAGTGAATTAGAAACTTTAATAAATGAGGCAAGTAAACAAAAAAATAGTAATTATGAAAGTGCAATAACATCATTGAAGAATTCATATAAAAAATTGGTATCTGAAAGAGAAAGTTATGAAGAATTAGTTAATTTAGGTGTTGATAGAAATGGAATTCCACTTAGTAAAATTCAAGAATATGAGATTGAAAAAATTTGGATTACATTAGGTACATATGCAGAAAAAGAAGGAGTAGATTTAAAATTAGATATAACAGTAAATAATTCTGTTTCAAAAACATATGATTTGAATTTTACACTAAATGGAACATATAGTGGGATAGTAGAGTTTATAAGATTAGTACAAGGTGATAATACATTAGTATTTAAAATAGAAAACTTTAAAATGACAAGTTCTGGAAATTCATCAAGTATAGATGATTCAGGAGTATCAGCACAACTTACAGATGGTGAAACAAATACTTCAAATTCTTCAACAGAAGAAATATTAACAGCGACATTTGTATGTAAAGATATAAAGTTGAATATTGTGGAAAATGCAACAAGTGATTCTGATACTGATTCATCAAGTACAGATTCAACAACTACATCAACTACAAAAACAGATTCAACAACTACAAAAACAGATTCAACAACATCATCAGCTACAAAAAGTTCAAGATAAAGGAGTGAGGATTATGTCATTAGTAAAAGAAGCAATAATATCATTAATATCTTGTTTGGTTGTTTTGATTTGTTTAAGTGTAGCTTTTTATAGGGTTATTCCAAATAATAAAGTTATACCAGAAACAATTACTTATCAAGCAAGCGAAGAAATAAAAAATGAATTAAATTCAGAGGTAGATACTACATCTGATAATATAGTAAAAACATATGAAATAACAGCAAATGATATGGAAAAGTATAAAGCTTCAAATGAATATGTTCCTAAAAAAAAGGATCCATTCTCACCAGTAGACTTAAATGCAGATACAGATTCATCAGATGATGATGCAAGTACTGTAATAACACCTGGTACAGGAAGTAACAATTCTAGTGGTTCTTTGTTTGAAAAACCTGGAACTAAATAATTAAATAGTTATTAAAATTCTATTAATAAAAGCAAAAATAGAAGGGAGGAATGCTTTAGTGAAAAAAAGTAAAGATATCTCGCTCAAATTTTTAATTGCCATAATTATAGCAGTTTTAGTAGTAATATTAGTTGTTTTTGCAATTTCAAAAAATAAAGATACAGAGCAAAAGACAGAAATAGTTTCTAAAGAAGAAGAAATAATTCAAAATATAAGACAAGCATTTGATGCTGGTAGAGAAAAATTTGTTATAAATGATGCAATTATAGAGGGATATCAACCAAGTAAAATAGATAGTGACTATGAAAATAGTCCTGCAGTAGAATTAAAGAATATTGTAGTATCAGCACTTGGTCAAAATGTAACAGATGAGTCAAAAAATGGCTTATCAGAATTAAATCTTGAATCATTGAAAAAATCAAATGGTGAAAAGATTGAAATTGACGATGGATATCATGTATATCTAGTAAGTGGAGAAGATGAAAACGAAAAATTTATAGATATTATTTATAAGGATTCTACATTCTGCCATGGAATGGCATATTATGATACTGAAAATAATATAACAGCAGATACAACAGACAATCTTTATCCTATTTTAGTTGCTCAAATAAGACTATCTGAAAATGATTTTAGTTATTATTTAGAGCCAATGAAAAGTATAAAATAAATTTAAAAAACGAAAGGAAGAAAAAAATTATGAAAAAAAATCAAAATGGTGTAACACTAATTGCATTAGCTGTTACAATTATAGTTATGTTAATATTAGCAGGAGCAACAATGTCAATGTTAACAGGAAATAGTGGAATTATGACAAATGCAAAGAAATCATCAGCAGCAAATGAAGAAGCTGATGCTTATGAAAAAATGGGACAAGCATTCAGCGCAGTACAATTAAGTGTTGAATCAACAGCAGCATTAGATGGAGGATATAGTGCACAATCTCATTTAGATGATTATATAGGTATGATAAAATCAGAAATTGGATCAGCTCAAGTTGAAGTTGTTGAAAAATCAGTTGGAGATGCATTAAATAATGATTCATATAAAACTTACAATAAAAAATTTCTTGTTTGGAAAGATGAATCAGATTCAAAACATAAAATTTATATAGTATATTGCAGTAAAACATTTGCAGTAGCTGATGGAAATAATGCTACAGAGCATACAAAAGCAAATCAATACCCAAGATTAAAAGCAGTAATTAATTTTGATGAAAACTATGTTTCATATGTAAAACCAGTTACATCAGTTACAGATGCAAATTCTACAAGAAGTCAAGATGATATAGATAATTTATAAAAAGCAACAGGCATATACTTAAATGTATATGCCTGAATTAATATAAACCCAAAAGAAAAACAGCAGAAAGGAGAGCTAGCGAAAGCTTAGCCAAAACAAATAATGAACATATTTTTATATGCAATAATTTTTATATGTGGTTCAATGTTTGGAAGTTTTTATACATTAGCAGTATATAGGATTCCTAAAAATATAGATATAGTAAAAAAACATTCATATTGTCCGAACTGTAGCCACAAATTAGGAGTTTTTGATTTAATACCAATATTAAGCTATATTTTCTTAGGAGGAAAATGTAGATATTGTAAACAAAAAATTAGACCAAGATATTTAATATTAGAAATATTAAGTGGATGTGTATTTGTTTTATTTGCATATGCCTTAAAGATAAATGCATATACAGTAACATTTAAAGACACAATTCCATTAATATTTATGGTACTATATTTTACTGCAATTGTATTAATAGCAGCAATAGATAAAGAATATAGAAGTATTAATAAAAAAGTTCTTGCATATGGAATATGTATATCACTTTTATATATGATATATCTATATGTAATAAAAACAAATAGTATGTATAGATATGCTATATATTTAGCAGTATATATAATATTATTGTCTATAAGTACATTTATATTAAGAAGATTTGCAAAAGATGATTATTATATTGATTTATTATTATATTTTATGATAATGTTAATGTTCATGGATGGAGTAATATCAGTATATACAATACTATTGTTTATAGTAGAAATATTATTACATATCATAATTCGAAAAGTTACAAGTAAGAAAAATGGAAATATTCCAATAAAAATTGAAGAAATCCCATTAGGATTCTATTTGGGTGCAAGTAATATAATAACAATATTTATGGTATGTTTAGTAAATATAATTCAGTAAAATAGGAGGAAATGATGAAATCTGAAAAAGGTGTGTCATTAGTATCATTGATTATTTACTTGATTGTAATGAGTATTACTGTAGGAATTGTTTCAAGAATGTCAAATTATTTTTATAAAAATACAGAAATACTAGATACTAGTCTAACATCAAGTGAAGAATTTCTAAAATTTAATACATATATTACTAAAGAGATAAATGAAAAAGGAAATACAGTAGCAACAATAGGAGAGAAAGATATTAGTTCAGGAACAATGAAATATGTATTCTTTTCAGGAACACAAGACCAAATTACTTTTATAAATAATGAAATATATTTTAATAAAATAAAAATATGTTCAAATTTAACTTTAAAAGGTCTTGAATATGAAAATGATATACTCTCAATAACATTAGAATTAGACGGAAATAGGGAATATATGACAAACGCATACAGCTTTTTTAAATAATAAATTTTAAAGAAAGGAAAAATGTTAGTAATAAATTTATTAACAGGTACAAAAGTAAAATGGCATTTGGAAAACGTCAGCCAATAGGTGTTGAACTTGTAAAAAGGGGAATAGTTACAGAAGAAGATGTCCAAAGAGCACTTATAGAACAAAAAAAGTCACCAAGTAAAAAAATTGGTGAAATAATAAAAGAAATGAATATATGTGATCCTCGTACACTAATTCAAACAATAGGGGACATAGTAGGTGCCAAAGGTGTAATTTTAACAAAAGAATCAGTACAGATAAACATACTTGATTATATATCTATAGAAATGGCTAAAAGATATCATGTTGTACCATTTGGAATAGAAAATGGCAAAATAAAAGTATGTTTTTCAGATGTAAATAATAAAAGAAATTACGAAGCAGTAAAAATGTTAATGCTAAATAGAGGATTAGTAATAGATCCATATGTTTCATATATATCAGCAATAGATGACATATTAGATGATTTAGGAGGAACAGCTTCTACTGATAATATGAGGGCAATAGGTGAAGAATCTAATATAACAGAATTAGTAGATTCTATAATAAAAACAGCAATGAAGAAAAGAACAAGTGATATTCATATAGAGCCTCAAAAAGATGAAATAAGAGTAAGATATAGAATTGATGGTGAGCTTTTTGTTGCAACAACAATTCCGATAGAAAAACTACCACAAGTAGTAGGTAGATTAAAAGCTATTTCAAATATGCATCAAGAGATCCAAGAATCACAAGATGGTAGAATTTTATTATATGATGATTATAATATCCGTGTATCTTCACAAAGAAATGTATATGGAGAAAAATTTGTATTAAGATTATTAAAGAAAAATAATTCAATTCAAAGTATATTTGATTTAGGATATCCAGGAACACCAGAAGATTTGGACAAAAGTATTAATAAAAGAAATAGTATAACATTAATAGCAGCACCTACTGGTGAAGGTAAAACAACATCATTATATAGTATGTTAGACTATTTAAATAAACCAAATATAAATGTAACAACAATTGAAGATCCCGTAGAAATTCGTATCCCAGGATTAAACCAAATTGAAGTTGATCCAAAATCAACATTCTCAGATAATTTAAGAACAATATTAAGACAAGACCCTGATATCATATTAGTAGGAGAGATAAGAGATAGAGAAACAGCCGAAATTGCTATGCAAGCTGGACAAACAGGTCACTATGTATTATCAACAATACACACAATAGATGCAGTAGAGGTTATAACAAGATTAAGAAAAATAGGAATTTCTGATTATGATATTTCAAGTACATTAGCAACAGCAATTTCTCAAAGATTAGTAAGAAAAATTTGTCCACATTGTAGAAAAGAAAGACCATTTAATGATAATGAGAAAAGGATTATAACATCAATAGGAGAGAAATATGGGGTTAAGTATGACTTAGATAAAGCAGTTACTTATGATGCTGTAGGGTGTACAAAATGTAATCATTCTGGATATGCAGGTAGAATTGCTTGTTTTGAAATACTTAATTTGGATGAAGAGACAAAAGAATTAGTAATGAATGGTGCATCAAGTATTGAAATAAGAAAGTGTGCGCTAAAAGGTACATATAGGCCATTACTTGTTGATGGTATTAATAAAGTTGTAAAAGGTATAACAACTTTAGATGAATTAAATAGAAAATTAAGAGTATTTTAACGAAAATAGGAGGAAGTTATGATTGATGTAGATAAAATTATTAGAGCTGCTATACAAAGAGGAGCATCTGATATTCACTTAGTAACAGGTCAACAACCAATGTTTAGAATTTCAAAAGCATTGATACCATATGAAGAGGTTGACAAATTAAAAGATGAAGAAATGTTTGAAATTAGTGATTTCATAATAAATGGAAATGTAGATAAAGCAAAAATGTATGATGAAACAAGAAAATTAGATACATCATATGTATGTGATGGAATACGTCTAAGAGTAAACGCTTCATATGCGAATGAAATTCCAGTATTTACAATGAGAATTATAAAGAACGAATTACCTCCATTTGAAGCATTAGGTGTACCAGATGTAGTTAGAAGAATGACATATCAACCACAAGGATTAATATTAGTTACTGGTAAAACAAACTCTGGTAAATCAACAACATTAAGTGCATTAATAGCACATATTAATGAAACACAAAATAAAAAGATATTAACTCTAGAAAGCCCTATAGAATATATGCACACATCAAAAAATTCATTAATAATTCAAAAAGAAGTTGGAAGTGGAAGAGATTGCTTAACATATCATGATGGTGTAAAAAACGCATTAAGAGAGGACTGCGATATTCTAGTAATAGGAGAGATTAGAGATAAAATAACAATGGAAGCAGCTATAGAAATGGCTGAATCAGGACACTTAGTAATAGGAACATTACATACAAAGTCTTGTGCTGAAACAATAGACAGAATGATAAACTTTTATGAAGTACGTGATCAAACACAAATTAAATATCTATTATCATCATTATTAAAATTGGTTGTATCACAAAGATTATTACCAGGAAAAAATGATAAAATGGTATTAATACCAGAAGTCATGGTTGTAGATAATGTTGTATCAGGTGTTATAAGAAGAGACAAAATTAGTGTATCAGAAATCGAAGATGCTATACAAAGTGGTTCTGAAAAGGGTAGTGTAAGTTTAATAACATCATTATCACAATTATTTATAGATGATAAATTAACACTTGAACAGGCAAAAGGACAAATAGAAGAAAAGAATATAGAGGTTTTAAATAGAACAATAATGCAATTAAGAATAAAACAAGGAAAAAATATGTATATGCATAATAACTAAAACGGAGGTGTAAAGAATGCCTATATATAAATATAGAGGGGTAACTGAAAAGGGACAAGTTATTAACAATAAAATGGAATCAGATAATAAACAATATGTTATTCAAAAATTAAAAGAAAATAACATTACACCGATAGACATAACTCAAATTGGTTTCTCTTTTGGTAGAAGCAACAAGAAAAGAAAAAATATGGCACAATCAAAAGAGATATTTAAAGAAGTTAATATGGCCCAAATAAAAACAATAAAAGATGCAAAAGAAAAGAACAAAGCAACAGATAGTATAAAGAAATATTTCCAAATGAATCAAAAAGTAACAACAAGAGATATTGTAATATTTTCACAAGACTTTTATTTATTAAAAAAGGCAAACTTTAATAATATCCACGCATTATCAACAATAATAAATAGTACAGAAAATCCAACATTTAAGGGAATTCTTGAAGATATTCTTGCTGGACTTGAAGCAGGTGAATATATGTATTCAACAATGGAATATTATTCAAATGTATTTCCATACATATATACAAATATGATAAAAGTAGGGGAATTATCAGGTTCACTATCTAATTCATTGGAACAAGCTGTAAGATATTTGGAAGAATCAACAGAATTAACAAAAAAGATAAAGAAAATATTAATACCTAATATTTTACAATTTGTTGGTATTTTGGTAATGCTTGTTGTAGGAACATTAGTTGCAGTACCACAAATAGAGAACTTATTTTCAGAAATGGGATCAAGTGCAAAATTACCTGGAATTACTCTTTGGTTTAAAGGATTTTTGGATAAGGCAATGAAATATTGGCCAATTCCAACAGGTATTATAGCAGCGATTGTTGGAATAGTATTATTTTATATTAATACACCTAGAGGTAGATATAATTTTCATTATTTTAAATATACAATGCCAATATTTGGAAATCTAATATTTTTATTAGATTTTTCAAGGTTAATTCAGGCAATGGAATTAAATATATCAAATGGAATGAGAATTCAAGATGCCTTAGATGTAAGTAAAAATATTACAAATAATCAAGTAATGTTAGCTATTATAGAAACATCAATGAATAATATGTTATCAGGTAATTCATGGATTCAGCCATTTGAAGATTCAGGTCTATGTTCATCAATGCATACAGAAATGTTGAAAATAGGTATGCAAACAGATTTACCTGAAATGTTAAAAAAGCTTAATGAATATATGAATATGGACATAAAAAATACAATAGATAAAGTAACAGCAATAATGCCACAAGTTGTTTATTCAATAGTTGGTGTAGTATTGATATTCTTCGTAGTTGTAGTATTAGTACCAGTTATTCAAGTATACATGGGTGGATTTATGTTCGAATCAATGTAAAAAAATAAAAATATGCTTTCAAATAGGAAAGAGCATATTTTTTTATTTTTATATAAAAGAAAAAACTTGGAAATAAAATTCCAAGTTTTGTAATTTCTATCTCTTTGAGAATTGAGGTGCTTTTCTTGCTTTTTTAAGACCATATTTCTTTCTTTCTTTCATACGAGAATCTCTTGTTAAGAATCCGTTTGATTTTAAAGCAGGTCTATATTCAGCGTTAGCTTCATTTAAAGCTCTAGAGATACCATGTCTAACTGCACCAGCTTGACCAGTAACACCTCCACCATAAACTGAACAAACAACATCATATTTTGTTAATGTATTTGTAACTGTTAATGGTTGTCTAACAATAACTTTTAAAGTATCTAAATCGAAATATTCTTCGATATCTTTTCCATTTATTGTTATTTTTCCAGTTCCTTCAACTAATCTAACTCTAGCTATTGAACTTTTTCTTCTACCTGTACCTAAGTATGTTATTTTATTTGACTTAGCCATTATTGTTCCTCCTTAAATTAAAAATTCCAAATTTCTGGTTTTTGTGCTTGAAGATTATGTTCGCTTCCAGCAAATGTTCTTAATTTTGTTGCCATTTGTCTTCCTAAAGAAGTATGTGGTAACATTCCTTTAACAGCTAACATCATAGCTTTTTCTGGATTTTTATCCATCATAACAGTAGCTGGAGTTTCTTTCATTCCTCCAATATATCCTGAATGATGTCTGTAAATTTTTGAATTCATTTTATTTCCTGTTAATTTTGCGTCTTTGCAATTAATGATGATAACATTATCACCTGTATCAATATTTGGTGTGAAAGTTGGTTTATGTTTTCCTCTAAGTAATCTAGCAGCTTCAGTAGCAACTCTACCAAGTGGCTTGTCTGTAGCATCGATTATATACCATTTTCTTTCAACTTCTGATTTTTTTGCACTATATGTAACATTGTTCATGGTAGTACTAATCCTCCTATTTAAAATTTTAATTTTATTTATATGAAATTTAAATTTTAAACTACCGGGGAGAAGTTCAAATTTAAATCATATTTCAATATTCACTCAAATATTCTAATACAAAATGTGATTTTTGTCAATAAATTTTAGTAAAGTTATTGATATTTTTGGTTTTTATGTATATAATTTACAAGATTGAATTGATAGTTAGGAGGGCAAAATGACTGAAGAAAAAACAAAAGTAAAAAAAGAAAGTTTTATGCAAGGTGTAATGACTATAATGTTCTCTCAAATTTTGATAAAAGTTTTGGGATTAATATATACATTATATTTAACAAATAGAGATGGTTTTGGTGATGCTGGAAATGCAATATATATTAGTGGATATCAAATATATGCATTATTACTTACAATTTCATCAATAGGTGTACCAAATGCAATATCTAAATTAGTTTCAGAAAGATTAGTATTAGGAGATAATAAAGGTGCTAATAGAATATTTAAAGTAGCATTAGCAACATTTGGAATAATTGGTGCAATTGGAACGATGCTCTTATTTTTTGGAGCCCATACAATTGCATATAATTGGATTCAAATTCCAGAGGCAGAATTAACATTAATTGCACTATCTCCAGCAATATTTTTTGTATCAATATCATCTGTATTTAGAGGATATTTTAATGGTAGAAGAACATTAAAAATTACAGCAAGGGCACAAACATTAGAACAAATATTTAAAACAATATTAACTGTTGTAATAGTAGAAATTGTTGCATATGTAACATCAACTTCAACAGAAATGATGGCTGCAGGAGCAAATGTGGCAACAACAATAGCAACATTTTCAAGTTTTGCATATATGTTCATATATTATAAAACAAAAAGAAAAGAAATTGGAAATGAAATTGCACAAACAGTAAATTATAAATATGAAGATGTAAAAACAATTGTAAAGAAAATCTTAATGGTGTCAATTCCATTAACATTAAGTTCAATAATGACATCATTTAATAAAAACATAGATTCGTTTACAGTAAAAAGAATATTAAACATATATCTATCATCAGATGTGGCAAAAAAATTATATGGAATATTAGGTGGAAAAGTTGATACAATAACAAATTTACCACTTGCAATAAATGTAGCATTTTCAACAGCGTTAGTACCAGCGATATCAGCAGCTAAAGCCAAAAATGATCATGAAACAGCAACAAAAAGAGTATCATTTTCATTAATGACATCAATGTTAATTGGACTTCCATGTGTAGTAGGGTTAGTTGTATTTGCACATCCAATTCTAAACTTATTATATCCAAAAGCAAATGAAGGTGCAGTATTGTTACAACTTGTTGCAATTGGTGTAATATTTTCAATATTAAATCAAACAATAAGTGGAGCATTACAAGGATTTGGAAAAGTAATGGTACCAGCATTTGCATTAGGAGCTGGATGTGTAGTTAAATTAATATTAAACTTAATTTTATTAAGAATACCAGCATTAAATGTATATGGTGCAGCTATTGCAACAATTGCATGTCATGCAACAGCATTTGCAATTGTATTTATAGTATTACAAAAATATATAAAACTAGATTTACCATTTAAAAAATTTGTTATTAAACCAGGAATTGCAGTAGGAATAATGGGAGTTTGTTCATATACAATTTATAGCTTATTAAGTAACACATTTTTACATGGAAATAAAGCAACAATAATTTCAATAATATTTGCAGTTATAATATATTTAATGTCAGTAGTAGCATTAAAAATTTATAGCAAAGAAGATATGAAAATGCTTCCAAAAGGTGATAAAATCTTAAATATTTTAACAAAAATGAAAATTTATTAAAAAAAAAGAGGGATTTTATAATATTTTGGAGAATAAATAAACAGAAAAGTACAGATATTGCTTAAATACTGCAATATAAGTACATATTATTATTACAAAAATATATAGGAGGTAATTCACAATGAACAAAGCTGAATTAGTAGCAGCAATGTCTGCAAAAACAGGAGAATCAAAAAAAGTAACAGAAGAAACATTAAACGCATTTGTTGAAGTTGTTTCTGATGCATTAAAAGGAGGAGACAAAATTCAATTAGTTGGATTTGGATCATTCGAAGTTAGAAAAAGAGCTGCAAGAAAAGGTAGAAACCCTCAAACTAAAGAAGAGATAAAAATACCTGCATCAAAAGCTCCAGTATTTAAAGCTGGTAAAGCATTAAAAGAAACAGTAAATAAATAATTATATAGTATATAATAAAAGATGACTAGAATATTTTTCTAGTCGTTTTTTTGTGTTTTCTATTGATTTTATTAATGATTATTGATATAGTATATATCAGTAATACAAATGATTGGAAAGGAAATATAATTAGATTAAATGAAAAAATCTATATTAAAGAAAAGAAAAGATAATAAAGGAATAACAGGAGTAGATGCAACAATAGCAGTTACAATATTAATGATTTTTGTACCATTAATAACATCATTAATTTCAAATACATATAATGCTAAGGAAAAAATAAATAGAAAAGTAACTGCTGTAAATATAGCTATTCAAGCAATGGAAAGTGTAAAACAAATGGGATATTCTTCTATTCCAGCAGGAGTTGTTGACAATGGAATAATATTTGATGGAAAAAAAGGTGGACATTATGTATATGGAACTGAAACTTTTCCAAAAGGATATAAAGTAAAGGTAGAAGTAAAACACAAAAAGACTGATCAAGATGATAAAAAAATAGTTTATGTTACTGTAACATATTCGCAAAATGTAGGTGATATTGAAATTACATTACAAACAGAAATTAATAAACAATAATAGAAAGGTAAAAATATGGAAGAAAATAATTTTGAAAAATCAATGGAAAATTTAGAAAATATAGTAACAGAATTAGAAAAAGGCGAATTAAACTTAGATGAATCTGTAAAAAAGTTTGAAGAAGGAATGAAAATAGCAAAACAATGTAATAATATTTTGGAAAATGCTGAAAAGAAAATAACAATTTTATTAGAAAAAAATGGTGAATTAGAAGAAAAAAATTTTGAAAACAAAAATGAATAATAGGAGAAATGCATGATGAATGATTTACAAAAAATGATTACAAATAGATATTTATATATACCATTAATATTATGGTTTTGTATACAAACATTTAAAGTAATATATGAATTAATAAAAACAAGGAAATTTAACTTTAAAAGAATTGTAGGAGCTGGAGGAATGCCAAGTTCACATTCTGCGATAGCAATGTGTATTGCAACAATGATAGGAAAGGCAGAAGGATTTGATTCTAATATATTTGCACTTGCACTAATTTTTGCTTTAGTTGTTATGTATGATGCTGCTGGTGTAAGAAGAGCAGCAGGAAAACAAGCAAAATTATTAAATAGAATAATTGAAACACCAGGTCTTACTAATGTTCAAGTCCAAGAAAAACTTGTGGAAGTACTAGGACACACACCAATCCAAGTATTTGTAGGAGCTTTTCTTGGAATTATTGTTGGCTTATTTGCATAATATTAATGAGAAAGGATGAGAGAAAATGACAGATATAGAAATTGCAAAACAAGTAAATCTTGAAAATATATTAGACATAGCCAAAAAAACAAATATAGATGAAAATGATGTAGAATTGTATGGAAAATACAAGGCAAAAATATCAAATTTTGAAAAATATAATAAAAATTCAAAAGGAAAATTAGTATTAGTAACTGCAATGAGTCCAACACCTTTAGGGGAAGGAAAAACAACAATATCAATAGCAATTGCAGATGGATTAAGAAAAATTGGAAAGAAATCAATATTAGCATTAAGAGAACCATCATTAGGACCAGTTTTTGGAATGAAAGGTGGGGCAACAGGTGGAGGACATGCACAAGTAGCTCCAATGGAAGATATAAACTTGCATTTTACAGGAGATATACATGCAATAACATCTGCAAACAATTTATTGTCAGCAATGATAGATAATCATATATATTATGGAAATAAATTGCAAATAGAAAAAGTAGTATGGAAAAGATGTGTAGACTTAAATGATAGGCAATTAAGAAAAATACAGACAGGATTATCTGGAGAAAGTAAAATAGTTCCAAGAGAAGATGGATTTGATATATCAGTTGCTTCAGAAATAATGGCAATAGTATGTTTATCTGAAAATATAGAAGAATTAAAGCAAAGACTTGGAAATATAATAATAGGATATAATAAAAAAGAAGAACCAATATTTTCTAAAGACTTAAAAGCAGAAGGTGCAATGGCAGTATTATTGAAAGATGCAATAAAACCAAATCTAGTACAAACATTAGAACATACACCTGCAATTATACATGGAGGTCCATTTGCTAATATTGCACATGGTTGTAATTCTGTAATAGCAACAAAATTAGGAATGGAACTTGCAGAATATACAGTAACAGAAGCTGGATTTGGAGCAGACTTAGGTGCCGAAAAATTTATTGATATAAAATGTAGAAAAGCACAAATAAAACCAGATGTTGTAATATGTGTTGCTACAATAAAAGCATTAAAATATCATGGAGGAGTTATAAAAGAAAAAATTTTAAATGAAAATATTGAAGCATTAAAAAAAGGAATGAAAAATTTATATAAACATATTGATAACTTAAAAAATATTTTTGGACAAAATGTAATAGTAGCAATAAATAAATTTAATACAGACACAGAAGTTGAACTAAATTATCTAAGAGAAGAATTAAGCAAAAAAAATATTGAAGTAAGTATTGTAGAAAGTTGGGCTAAAGGTGGAAATGGAGCAAAAGATATTGCACAAAAGATAGTTAATATGCCAGAAATTCAAACAATTAAGTATTGTTATGATTTAAATGATTCTATAGTTGATAAAGTAAAAAAAGTAGCACAAAATGTTTATGGTGCAGAAAATGTAATATTTAGTGATGAAACAATGAAAAAAGTCGAAAAAATAAAAAAATTAGGATATGGAAATTTACCAATTTGTATAGCTAAAACACAATATTCATTTTCAGATAATGCAAAAAATATAGAATGTGCTGAAAAATTTAATATAAATATTAATGATGTAGAATTAAAAGCAGGAGCAGGTTTTATTGTTATATATACAGGAAAAATAATGACAATGCCAGGATTACCACAAACTCCTGCAGCAGAAAATATAGATATTTCAAATGATGGAAAAATAAGTGGAATTTTTTAGAGGAATATAGAGATGAATAAAGAATTAGAATGTTGTACAATATGTCCACACAATTGTAAAATTAATAGAACCAAAAGTCCAGGAAGATGTAAATCAACAGATAAAATAAAAATAGCATTATATTCAATTCATAATTTTGAAGAACCATGTATAAGTGGGGAAAAAGGATCAGGAACAATCTTTTTCTCAAATTGTAATATGAATTGTGTATTTTGCCAGAATTATGAAATAAGTCAGCTTGGAAGAGGAAAAGAAATAACAATAGAAGAACTTGCGAATGTAATGATAAAACAACAAGAAAGAAATGTCCAAAATATTAATTTAGTAACTCCAACATCATATGCACTACATATAGTAGAAGCAATAAAAATTGCAAGAAAAAAAGGTTTAAAAATTCCAATAGTATATAATACAAATGGCTATGAGAGTGTAGAAACACTAAAATTACTTGAAGGATATGTAGATATATATTTACCAGATTTAAAATATTATTATGATGATTTAGCAAAAAAATATTCGAAAGTAGATAATTATTTTGAAATTGCAACGAAAGCAATTCAAGAAATGGATAGACAAGTTGGTGCACCAGTTCTTGATGAAAATGGAGTTATGAAAAAAGGATTAATGATAAGACATCTAATATTACCAAATGAAGTACAAAATAGTAAAAAAGTTTTGAAATGGATTAAAGAAAATATAGATTCAAATGTATATGTAAGTATAATGGCACAATATTTTCCAACATATAAGGCTAAAGAAATACCAGAAATTGCAAGAAAAATAACAAAAGAAGAATATGAAAAAGTAGAAAATTATTTATATGAATTAGATTTAGAAAATGGATATATACAAGAATTAGGAGAACATGAAGAAGAATATGTTCCAACATGGGAATATTAATAAATGTTCTAACAAAAATGATGGAGGAGAAAAATAATGTTAAGTATAATAGTAGCAAAAGCTAAAAATAATGTAATAGGAAAAAATGATGAATTAATAATGAAATTACCAGCAGAATCAAAAAAATTTAGAGAATTAACAGAAGGAAAAAATGTTATAATGGGAAGAAAAACATATGACATATTAGGAAAATATTTAAGAGAGAGAAATGTAATTGTATTTTCAAATAATCCTGATTTTAGAGTAAGTACACCAAATGCAAAAGTTGTACATTCAATGCTTGAAATACAACAATATATAGAAGACAAAAATGAAAACTATGTAATAGGTGGAGCTATGATATATAGATTACTTATGCAATATGTAACAAAATTATATGTAACAGAAGTAGACAAAGATTTCGATGGTGATGCAGTATTCCCAAGAATTAATGAAGAAGTTTGGAAAGAAGTTTCAAGAGATGAAAATCAAAAAGATGAAGATAATGATTTAACATATGATTTTATAACATATGTTAAAAAATAGTAAAATGTAGAAAAAAATTGTAAAAAATATAGACAAAAACAAAAATTATGTATAAAATATAAAAAGTATAATTGAAACAGAAGAAAACTGAACTTAAGAAAGGGGTAAAATCAATGAAAATATTGATGCTTACATGGGAATATCCACCAAGAGTAGTTGGCGGAATATCAAGAGTAGTATATGACCTATCACACAGATTAATAAAAGATGGTCATGAAGTAACTGTAGTAACATATAGAGATGGAGAAGTTCCATATTATGAGGATGATAAAGGAGTAAAAGTTTATAGAGTAGATAATTATATGATACAACCAAACAACTTTATAGACTGGATATTGCAACTTAACTTTAATATGGTAGAAAGAGCAAGTCAAATAATTGCAGAACAAGGAAAATTTGATGTAATACATGCACATGATTGGTTAGTTGCCAATGCTGCAAAAACATTAAAACACTCATTTGATATCCCAATAGTAGCAACAATACATGCAACAGAGGCAGGAAGAAATAGTGGAATAAGAGAACCAAATCAAAAATACATAAATGATACAGAATGGATGCTTACATATGAAGCAAATGAAGTAATAGTAAACAGTAATTATATGAAGAGTGAAGTACAAAGACTATTTGGATTACCATTTGAAAAAATAAATGTTGTTCCAAATGGTGTTAACTTAAATAAATTCACAGGAATGGACAGAGATTATTCGTTTAGAAGAAAATATGCAATGGATAATGAAAAAATAATATTATTCATGGGAAGATTAGTATATGAAAAAGGTGTACAAAATTTAATTGCAGCAATGCCAAAAGTATTAGCTTCATATCATGATGCTAAATTAGTAATAGCTGGAAAAGGTGGAATGTTAGATGAATTAAAGGCACAAGCTGATTATTTAGGAATTTCAAATAAAGTATATTTTGCAGGATATATGAATGGAAAAGATGTTGAAAGAATGTATAAAGCAGCAGACATTTCAGTATTTCCAAGTACATATGAACCATTTGGAATTGTAGCACTTGAAGGAATGTTAGCAGAAAGACCAATAGTAGTATCAGATGCTGGAGGATTAGGAGAAATTGTAGAACATAGAGTAACAGGAATGAAAAGTTATTGTGGAAATCCAAATTCAATTGCAGATTCAATACTAGAACTATTATTTAATCCAGAATTATGTGATAATATTGTAAAAAATGCAAAAATGAAAGTAAAAGAAAATTATAATTGGCAAAAAATAGCACAAGATACACATTTTACATATCAAAAAGCAATATGTGAAACGATGGCAGAAAGACAGAAAAAGCAAATAGCACAAGAAAAAGCAAGAATCGAAAAGAAAAACTCAGCAGTAGAGAAAGAAACAAATAATATATTACCATTTAAAAAAAGACAAATATTTGCGTAAAATATCATAAAAAATAGCAAGGATAACTTGCTATTTTTATTTTTTTATTATAGAATATAACCATGTTTATAGGTAGCAAAATAAACCTAAATAAATTTACACAAGGCAAGGAATAATATGGGAAACATAGTATTATTAGATGATTTAACAATAAATAAAATAGCTGCTGGAGAAGTAATAGAAAGACCAGCATCGGCAATAAAAGAAATGGTAGAAAACTCAATAGATGCAGGAGCAACAAATATAACAGTAGAAATAAAAAATGGTGGAATATCATATATACGTATAACAGACAATGGAAAAGGAATTGCAGAAGATGATTTAGAAATAGCATTTGAAAGACATGCAACAAGTAAAATAAGATCAGCAGAAGATTTAAGCACAGTAAAATCTATGGGGTTCCGTGGAGAAGCATTGGCGAGTATTGCTGCAATTTCAAGGGTAGAATTAGTTTCAAAAACAGCCACACAAGCAAATGGTCAAAAAATAGTTGTAGAAGGTGGAAATATAATAGAAAAATCTGAAACAGGAGCATGTGTTGGAACAACAATAACTGTAACAAATCTATTCTATAATACACCAGTAAGATATAAATTTTTAAGAAAAGACTTTACAGAAGCAGGATATATAGAAGATGCAATATCAAGAATAGCATTAGCACATCCTGAAATAGCTTTAAAACTAATAAATACAGGAAGAACAGTAATACAAACAAATGGAAATGGAGATATAAAAACAGTAATATATAGTTTATATGGAAAAACAGTTGCAAATTCTATAATTGACGTAGATTATGAATTAGAAGATATACATATATATGGAGTTATAGGAAAACCAGAAATAGCAAGATCAAATAGAGCAAATCAAATATTTTTTGTGAACAAAAGATATGTAAAAGATAAGGTATTATCATCAGCAACAGAAAGAGCATATAAAGATTACATACCATCTGGAAAATTTGCATTTGCAGTATTAAATATAGATATGAATCCAAGAAAAGTTGATGTAAATGTTCATCCAGCAAAATTAGAAGTAAGATTTGAAAATGAAAATACAATATTTAAAGCAATATATAATTCAATAAAAGAAAAACTATTGTCTGATGAAAATAATAATGCAAAAGAAAAAAATGAATTTCAACCAAGAAAAGAAACTATTGTAGAACAAATATATAATCAAAGAAAACTTCAAGAAATGGGATTAATTGAAGAACAACCTAAAGAAAATGCTGAAAATATCAGTACACCAATAGTAAAAAGTGAAGTTCGAAAAGAAGAAGTAAAAGTAGAAGAACCACAACTAAAACAAAATGAAATTGTTGAAAATTCTAAATTTGTTGGAAATGAAGTATATGATAAAAATCAGGAAGTATTAAGAAAATTACAAGAATTAAAACAAAAAGTATTAAATGAAACTTATGGAAAAAACAATACAATAACAAATTTAAAAACAGAAAAAGATGTAGAAGAAGTTGAAAAAACAGATGAAGATTCTCTAAAAGAAGTTAAAGAAAAAGAAGAAATTAAATATAATATTCCAATACAAAAAATATCAGAACCACAAGTAAGTGAAAACTTAAATGGAGAAAAATATACTTATGAACCAATAAACGAAGCAAGACAACAGGCAGAACAAATTCAATATAAAATTCCACCAAAAGAAGAACAACCAATACAATCAGTGCAATATGAAAATATAACAGAAGAACCAATAAAAAAAGAAAATGTACAAGAAAAGAAAACAAGATTTTCACCAGAATTTGAAGAAATGTACATGAAAATGTTTGGAACAAAGCCATTAGAAGAACAAAGCAAAATAGAAAAAAAAGAAAATAATATTGATGATATAACAAAACCAGTTGAAAATATATCAATATTTGATAAATTTCCAGAAAACCAAAAAGTAAATTACAAATTTATAGGAATTGCATTTGAAAATTATTCTATATTAGAAATAAATCAAGATATGTACATATTAAATCAAAGAAAAGCAAAAGAAAGAATTTTGTATGAAGTATTAAAAGATAATTATTATAATGAAAAACAAAACTCTTCACAATTATTATTATTACCAGATGTTATAACATTATCAAAGAAAGATATGGAAATAGCAAAAGATAATATAGAAATGTTGAAAAAAGCAGGTTTTGTATTTGAACCATTTGGAGAAGAGGATATAAAGTTAACAGAAGTACCAGAGATATGTGTTGAAATGGAAACGAAAGAACTATTTATGGAAATTTTAAAAGAAATAAATTCTGTTGCAAGAACAGAAAGAAAAGAAATTGAAGAAAAATTTTTACAAACAGTTGCCAAAAAAGTTGTTGAAAATGAAAGAATGAGTAATACAAGAGAAGAAACTCAAAGCATAATAGAAAAATTATTATCATTAACAGATCTATTTGATAATTCAAAAGGAAATCCAATAGCAATAAAAATGTCAAAATATGATATTGAAAGAAAATTTTCTAGAAAATAAGAAAGGGTAAATATAAAATGAATGCACTAATTACTATAATAGCAATAATACTTTTTCTAGTATTAGGTATTATTATTTATAATGGTTTAAATGGAATGGACAATAAAAAGAAAGTTATAATATTTTTAGTTGAAATTATTGCATGTCTTATATTTACAATAACATTATTCAATATTTCTTCAATAGGAGTAGATTATCCAAGTGAACAAAATAAGAAAATTGCAATGAAAACATTAGTTGCAATTTTTACTCCTATAAATGGAATTTTATTATTGCCTAATATTACAAGAATAATCAATGAAAGTCAAAATGGAGAAATAGTTAAAGATGAATGTAATAAAAAGATAAAAAAATTTTTGAGTATATTTGTATTAGTACTTATAATAGAATTTATTTATTTAAGAAATACACAAATTGGTATTTTAAGTAATTATAATATACAAAAATAACTGTAGAATGGAGAAAAAATGTATAAACCAAAAGTAATTGTAATATGTGGACCAACAGCATCGGGAAAAACAGCATTATCAATAGAATTAGCAAAGAAAATTAATGGCGAAATAATTTCATGTGATTCAATGCAAATATATAAAGATATGAACATTGGAACAGCGAAAGTTACTGAAGACGAAATGCAAGGAATTTGTCATTATTTAATAGATTTTGTATCACCAGATGAGAGATATAGTGTAGCAGATTATAAAGTTGATTCAGAAAAAGCAATAGAAAAAATTATTAGTAAAGGAAAAACACCAATAATTGTAGGTGGAACAGGGTTATATGTTGATTCTTTAATATATGGTATAGAATATCCTGAAATAAAATTTGATGAAAAATATAGAAATGAGTTAGAAAAGGAAGCAGATGAAAAAGGATTAGAAACTTTATATAATAAAGCAAAAGAAATTGATGAACAAGCTATGCAAAAAATTAGTATAAATGATAGAAAAAGGATAATAAGAGTACTAGAAATATATCATGCTACAGGAAAAAACAAAACAGAACAAGAAATAGAATCAAGAAAAAAAGAAATAAAATATGATTATAAAATATTTGCAATTAATATGGATAGAGAAAAATTATATGAAAGAATTAACATAAGAGTTGATAGAATGCTAGAAAATGGATTGATTGAGGAAGTTGAAAATTTGCAAAAAAAATATAATCATTTTCCAACTGCAATGCAAGGTCTTGGATATAAAGAAGTTGTTGAATATTTACAAAGTCAAATAACAAGAGAAGAAATGATAGAAAAAATCAAGCAAGAAAGCAGAAGATATGCCAAAAGACAATTAACTTGGTTTAGAAAGAATAAACAAACTATTTGGATAGATGGACTTGCAAATTTGAAGGATAATATTAACATTATAGAAAAAGAATTAAACAAGTAATATCTTAAATGATAGGAGATGATAAAAACGAGTAAACTTAAGAAAATACTAACAATAATATTTTGTATAGGATTAATAATATATTTTTTGTATGCAGTTATTTTACTTATAATGCAACCAACAGATATGTATGTAGTGACAAAAGGGGAAATTATAGAAGAAGATGAAACTGTTGGATATATAATAAGAAATGAAACAGTAATAAAAGATGAAGAGAATTTGAATGGAATATATGCTATTGCAACAGAAGGACAAAAAGTAGCAAAAGGTGAAGTCGTTTTTAGATATTATAAAGAAAGTGAAAAAGAAACAACAGAAAATATAAAAAAAATAGATTATGAGATTCAAAAAGAATTAGAAAATGACAAAACATCTTCATCATCAGCAGATATAAAAGTTATAGAAAATCAAATTGAAGAAAAATTAATAGAATTAAATAAATTATCAAATTATCAGGAAATTAAAGAATATAAAGATAATATAGATGAACTAATTTCTAAAAAAATAAAATATATAGGAGAAAATACATCTAATAAAAATATAAAACAATTAATAAGTGAAAGAGAAAAATATGAAAAACAATTATCAAATGGAGCATTATATAAAAAATCTACAACAAGTGGAATTGTATCATATAGAGTAGATGGATTAGAGGAAAAATTAAATACAGAAAATTTATCAGAAATAACAGATAAATTTTTGGAAGACCTTGACTTAAAGACTGGACAAATAGTTTCAATGAGTTCAGAATGTGGAAAAGTTATAGATAACTTAAAATATTATATAGCAGTTGTAACAAATACAGAACTTGGAAATAAAGCAAAAGTTGGAGATAGTGTAATATTAAAACTTTCAGGAAATGAAGAAGAAAATGCAAAAGTTGTTCAAATAAACGAAGGAAGCGGAAAAAGAACAATAATTTTTGAAGTTGACAGAATGACATCAACAGTAATAAATCATAGAAAAATTTCTGTAAATGTAATTTGGTGGAAAAAAACAGGGTATAAAATTCCAAATCAGGCAATATATACAGAAAATGTAAATGGAAGTGATATTTCATATATATTAAAAAGCAAAGCAGGAGTTGAAAACAAATGTTATGTTAAAATAGAAAAACAAAACGAAACATTTTCAATAATTTCATCATATGAAACAAAGGAATTACAAGAAATTGGAGTAAATGAAAATGATATAAAAAACAACAAAAAAATAACTAATTATGACGAAATTATAATAAAAACAACAAAATAAAATGTTACAGAAATATTACAAAAATATTAAGTTTTTGTAACACAATAATAAAGTATTGACAAAAGCATAAAAAAGTTAGATACTATATGCAGGTTAATGAAAATGAGAAAATTTAACTAATTTGAAAACAGAAGTGTAAAATATTAGGAGGTTTAAAAATGGCAGGAGCTATAATGGACAAAATCTGGGAAGTTATTGGAATGAACAATAATAATCAATCAGAAGCAGAAAACTTAGATGAAGAAGATTATGATTTAGATACATATGATAATAATTATGATGAAGAAGAAGAGGATAAAAAATTCTTTGGAAGAAAAAATAAAGTTGTTCCAATGACACAACAATCACAAGCAATAAAAATGGTTATATCACAGCCAACTACATTTGAACAATCTGAAGAAATATGCAGTTTATTAAAAGAAAAAAAATCAGTAATTGTAAATTTAGAATATGTTAGTAAAGAAGTTGCAAGAAGAATTGTTGACTTTATTAGTGGTGGAGTATATGCTTTAGATGGACATATACAAAAAATCTCAAACTCAATATTTCTAATAGCACCAATGAACTATGAAATTACAAATGAAATGGCAAGAGAAGAAATAAAAAATAAATTATCTGTTTCTTGGTTGAAAAATAACAATATAAATTAAATTCATAGAAATGGAGGTTTCTAATATGATTACACCATTAGATATAGAAAATAAAAAGTTTAGCAAACAAATGATGAATGGATACAATGTAGAAGATGTTGATGACTTTTTAGATGAATTAGTTATAGATTATGAAAAAAATTATAAAGAATTAGCAGAAGCAAATGAAAAAATTGATAAATTAACAAATGAATTAGAACAATATAGAAATTTAGAAAAAACATTGCAAAATACATTAGTTATGGCTCAAAGCACAGCAGAAGAAGTAAAAGTTGTAGCAAAACAACAAGCTGATCAATTAATAGCAGAAGCCAAAGCTAAAGCAGAAGAAATTCAAAGAGAAGGTAATGAATCATCTCTAAAACAATTAGATGAAATTGATAAACAAATTGCTATTAAAGAAAAAAGATTTGAAGAAGTAAAAAAACAATTTGATGTTTATAAAGCAAAAATGGAATCATTATTAATTTCTCAAGAAGAATTAATTAAAGAAATAAACAAAGATGATGAAGTGTAAAAAATAGCAAGAATAGCCTTGCTATTTTTTATATAATAGGAAAGTATCACTTTTTTATTATATAAAAAGCTATAATCGCTAGCCTTTTGAGAGTTCATCGCTTCATTTAGAAACTAAAATCGGGCGAGAACAAATCAAAGAAAAATTGAAAATTTTTCTTATTTGTTCTATACCAGAAAGGAAAAAATATGAATTTTAGAAAAAACGAAAAAGGTGTAACATTAATTATATTAGCAGTTACGATTGTAGTAATGTTAATTTTAGCTAATGTATCACTTTCATCATTAAAAGGACAAGATAATACAATACAACAAGCAAAAGATAATACAAATGCTACAGAAAGAAAAGAACAAGAAGATGCAATAAGAATTGCTGTTCAAGAGTCAATGTTAGCAAGTAAAAAAGATGAATTTGAAACAGAGCTTTTTAGAAAATACTTAGATAAACATATAAAAAATTATAGAATACAAGAAAGCGGTAGTAATATATATATATTTACATATTCAGAACAAAATTATAATGATGGAAATTTTGACAAATATAAATTTCGTTTTAAGGTTACAAATAAAGGTGAGGTTTCTATTATTAAATAATATAATACTTTTGTAATATTTGAAAAAATGTTACAAAAGTATTAAATGTATGTTACAATTTTATTAATACTATTGACAATATACAAAAAAAGGATAAAATAGAAATATATGAATGAAAGGTAACATTATAAGTATGAGAATAATAAGTGGAAAAGCAAGAGGAACAAAATTATATACATTAGAAGGAAATGCAACAAGACCAACATTAGACAGAGTAAAAGAATCAGTATTTAATATATTACACAATGATATTGAAAATTCTACAGTATTAGATTTATTCTCAGGAAGTGGTGCAATAGGATTAGAATTTTTAAGTAGAGGAGCAAAAAGAGCTGTTCTATGTGATAATTCAAAAGATGCTATTAAAATAATAAAACAAAATGTTCAAAAAACACATTTTGAAGAAATAGCAGAAGTATATAATATAGAATTTACAAAATTAATAGAAAAATTACAAAATCAAAAGTTTGATATTATATATATAGATCCACCATATGCTACTGATTTTATAAAAATATCAATTGAAATGATTATTGAATATAAATTAGTTAATGAAAATACTAAAATTATAGTTGAAACAGATGATGAAACAAGAATATTAAAACAAATAGAAAAAATGGATGTTGAAATTACGGATAAAAGAAAATATGGAAGAGCAACGATAATATTCTTAAAATATAGTTAAAACACAAATACCTAGAAAGGGGTAAAAAATGGAAATATTCACATTATTAGAAACTTTAGAAGATATATTAGAAAATAGCAAAGGACTACCTTTTACCAATAAAACAATGATTGATAAAGAGGAATTATTAGAAATTATAAAAGAAATAAGAATAAAATTACCAGATGAATTAAAACAAGCCAAATGGGTAAAAGAAGAAAGACAAAGAATATTAGCTGAAGCTCAAAAAGAAGCTGATGGTATAGTAAAAGAAGCTGAAAATAGAATAATAGCAATGATTGATGAACATGAAATAACAAGAAAAGCATATGAACAAAAAGCAGAAAT
>OGFF01001036.1_pt1 | contig 32949 bp, 33 predicted proteins | sample 1570751 | NCBI WGS metagenome assembly OGFF01 (sample SAMEA2581951, study PRJEB24529) | metagenome | biome: Human gut stool | place: China | collected 2011 | reverse complement strand
GGCCGTCACGGGGAGCGGGGCCAAAAGTCAAGGGGCCATACCTGGGGGTGGAGATTGCCGTAAGGCAATACAACCCGAACCCCTTGACTTTTGGCCCACGGAGGACACTGGCCGGGTGGGGGGAAAGGCTGTGCCTTTCCCCCCTGCCCAACGGCGAGTGTCAAAGTTTAGGCGGGGTGCAGGGTGCCCTTTTCAAAGGGCGGCCCTGCTGGGGGAGGCAACCGCAGTTGCCGGGGGCAAAGCCCCCACACCACCCCGTAGGGCGCAAATGCGCTTTTGATGGCCGCAAGGCCGTCAAAAGTGCTTTTGCGTTACTTTCGCAGAAAGTAACAAAGGCCGCCGCTGGCGCGGCGAAAGGAGTGTTGATTTGAAAAGGACGATTAGCGCAATGGTGGGACAGGGTTCGGTGAACCACAACAGCAGGGCGTTCAACGCCAAGAACACCGACCCGGAACGCTCCCACTTGAATATAACCTACTGCCAGGAGAATATCAAGGCGGTGTACCATGAACTCTTTGACGAGGCTCTGGAACGGTACAACGCTAAACAAACCAGGGCCGACAGAAGGATAGAGGATTACTATGAGAAAATCCGCTCCGGCAAGCAGGAAAAGCCGTTCCATGAAATCATCCTGCAAGTGGGCAACAAGGACGATATGAGCGCCGAGGGCGAGGACAGCCAGCTTGCGGCGGCGGTGCTGGACGAGTACATGAAAGCGTTTCAGGAGCGCAACCCCAATCTCCGGGTGTTCTCGGCTCACCTCCACATGGACGAGGCCACGCCCCATCTGCACATCGACTTTGTGCCGTTCACTACCGGGAGCAAGCGGGGGCTGGACACACGGGTATCTCTGAAGCAGGCGTTAGCGGCCCAAGGTTTCACGGGCGGCACCAGGGGGGACACGGAGTGGAGCCAGTTGGTGCGCTCGGAAAAGGAACAACTCTCCGCTGTGATGGAGCGCCACGGGATAGAGTGGGAGGACAAGGGCACCCATGACAAGCACCTGTCTGTGCTGGACTTCAAAAAGGAGCAGAGGGCGAAAGAGATTGCCGAGCTGGACGCAGTTAAGGCCAAGAAGCAGGGACAGGTGGAACAGCAGGAGCGGCGTCTAAAGGAGCTGGCCCCGGCTGTGAGGAACATGGAGCAGTTGGCGGCGCAGTTCTCCGATGACCCGGATCGGATATTGCCAGAGCCTGGGCCGCTGGAGAGCGCCAAGTCCTACCGGGAGAAAAAGGCCAAACCCCTGCTTGCCAAGATCGTCAAGGTGCTGCGCTCCTTGTATCGGGCCTATGTCGAGTTGAAAGGGAAGTATGAGCGGTTGCAGGGTGACTATGGACGGGCCAGGGAGGGCAACGAGCGGTTGTCTGACCGCTTGCAGGAGGTGAAATTGGAGAACAAGGCCCTGCGGGGGACGGTTGCCGACTTTGAGCGGGTCAAGCGGGTGTTCGGCCCGGAGGAAGTAGAGCGGGCCGTGGAGGACGCAAAGCGCCGGGAGGCGGCAGAGAAAGAGCAGAAGAAAGCAAAGCGGAAGTTTAGCCGAGGGGCGAGGTAACACACCAGGGGTGCACTCCAAGGAGTGCACCCCTGATTTATACTTGTCAGCGGGTGCTTTTTTATGTTATGATGAGAGCAATAGATTAGAATTTTCCCAAAAGACCACGGAACTTTTTAGAAAATCTGTCGTCTATATGAATAAGGCCGAAAGGAGGTATCATTGTGAAAAGAATTGTATTGGTTATAGCTACTTTCGTTTTTGTTCTAACGGGATGTGCGAGTGTAGAGACAAATGAAAAAACAGCTTCAATTCCGACAGGAACAACTATTTCAATAGACAATCCGCAAGTATCGGCTACCCAGGGAGAGTGCGAAGCTGATTTCACTGCGCCGTTGGATTATGAAAGTTTAACAGAGCCTCCATCACTGACCGTTTCCACCTTGATGTATGTAGATAGTGTGATTGCTTCTTGTGGCAATTACCAATGGAGCCATACACTGCCTGACGGTACAGTTAGTGAATTTATTGCTTGTGGTGCTCACCCGTTGGATCAGCAAGAATATCCCATATTATATACCGCTTTTCCTGCTGGAACTTTACCGGCTCCAGAAGCTGGTGAAAATGTCGGCTCAATAGCTCCTGTATTCTATCTTGATTTTGGAGAAATTTTGCCAGAGACGGTTTCTGTTATGCGATGGCCTGCCTCGCGCATTGGTGATGCACAAACCTACTCCACTGATTTTGAAATGGTCAATACCGAGCTTGAGGGAGATACTTTTTCTCTGTTTCCTTTGGGTGATGGAGATTATGTTTATGAAGTTTCTGCGAACTGGGGAGATGTTGGGGGTGCCAGTTATACATTCCGTACATTACCCCAAATACGGGGGAACACAGACGGATAAGCTATTAGAAACGCCCTAATTTGTACGGTTAGTAATTTTCGATTTGTCGAGGACTTTTCTGCCAATGAACGATTTGAAAAAGGCGGGGGAATGTGGTTGCATTTCCCCGCCTTTTGTGATATAGTTACAGTCGCAAACCAGCAGAACAAATAGTCAGCAACTCCCTCCCGTTATCACTGCTGATAACAATTTGATAACAGCCCATCGTATAGGCTGGATAATATGGATATACCAAATAATCAAAAGAACAGGGCATCATATTTCTAAAGCAAAATCCGTTAGAATATGATACCCAGCAACGAGTGGGAATAAAAATCACAACCCCGGAAATCTCGTATTTATGCGGGTTTCCGGGGTTTTCTTATGCCTGCTGAGTACAGATTGAGTACATTTAGGTTTTTATGCTATGAATAAATGCTATCATCTTGCTATCAAATCAGCTTTTCTGTATTCCCTTGCAGTTCCATTTCAATCAGCTCCAGATTTTCTCTCAGCTCATTGAGAGCAGCAAGTGTTGGTTCGCTGTCACTGTCTCCATATTTCTTGGACATGAGTACATAGCCATTGTAGAGACTTTCCCAGCGGAGCAGATTCTGTAAAATGGATTTATCCTGTAATACCACACTGAGGTTATCCAATTGGATGACCTCTTCTTTTTTTGCCTGGTTGCAGCAGAGTGCCAGATAAGTCCCGAAAACTGTATTGGGCTGAAACCGAACGGTGGCAGCGTCCAGAAGGTTATCTTCCCCACGCTCACCCTCAATGGACAGGATGCCGGACTTGTGCCACAGCATCAGCAAGCCCATCAGATCGCCTTTGGTTTCCATGTGAATGATATCAGAATAGGAATCGCTGAGAGCGCCGCTGTTGACCCGTAATGCTTCTGCAATTCGCTCAAGCTGCTGGGACTGGGGCTGCATCTTGTTTGTTTCGTATTTGCGGATGGACACAGGATGAATCCCAGTCAATTCAGCCAACTGCGCCTGCGTCATACCTCGCTGTTTGCGAAAATATTTAATTTTATCACCAATTGTAAGCATTAAAAATCCCCTTTCAACCCTTTTTTCATTTAGTATAGCACGGATAGAGCGAATAAGCTACAAAATTTTTGAAAATTATCAAAAATGGGTTGACGTAGCGAATTCGCTACGCTATAATGAATGTAGCGATTAAGCTACAATAAGTAAAAAGGAGGATACCATGATGAAAGAACAAAGCTTTATCACAGCCAAGGAACTGGCAGAGATGCTGAACATCTCCACGGGACACGCTTACAAGGTGATTCACAGGCTGAATGATGAACTGGCACAGAAGGGGTATCTGACCTTCTCAGGCAGAATCCCCCGAAAGTACCTGGAAGAGCGCTGCTACGGTCTGGGAGAGGGGGTGAGTGCCTGATGACCACAGAGAAAGACCCCAAAACCGGGAAGTGGCTGATCCAGTACCGATACAAGGACTGGACCGGCAAGAACCGGAAGTCCACCAAGCGAGGGTTCAAGACCAAACGGGAGGCGGAGGAGTGGTACCGGGATTTCATTATGAAGCAGAACCAAAGCTGTGACGTGAAGCTCAAGGATTTCGTGGAGTTGTATCTGGAGGATGCCAGGCACCACCTCTGCCAGCACACCATGATAAACAAGGAGTATATTATCCGGGACAAGATACTCCCTTACTTTGCAGAGAAGTGCATCAACGATATCACAGCCGCAGATGTCCGGGTATGGCAGAACAGTCTCATTGCAAAGGGCTACAAACCCACCTACCTCAAGACCATCAACAACAACCTCTCCACCATCTTTAACTACGCCGTCCGGTACTACGACCTGAAGGAGAATCCCTGCCGAAAGGCGGGGAGCATGGGGAAGTCCAAAGCAGAGGAGATGGAAATCTGGACAAAGGAAGAATTTCAAAGCTTTGCAGACTGTTTGATGGACAAGCGGATCTCCTGGTTGGCCTTTCAGATCCTTTTCTGGACAGGAATCCGTATCGGAGAGCTGCTGGCCCTAACCTTCGGGGATATGGATCTGGAGAAACGAGTGATTAGTATCACCAAATCCTACCAGAGGCTCAAGGGAGAGGATGTCATCACCCCACCCAAGACCCGCAAGAGCAACCGGAAGGTCAATATCCCGCAATTTCTGGCAGAGGATATCCTGGACTACAAGGAAAGCCTGTATGATCCTCAGCCGGGGGATCGGGTGATCCCGGTGGCAAAGACCTTTTTGGAAAAGGAGATGAAACGAGGAATAAAGCTCAGCGGAATGAAAAAAATTCATATTCATTCACTCCGACATAGCCATACCAGCCTTCTGATTGAGATGGGAGTTTCTCCAAAGGAGATTGCTGAACGCCTGGGACACGAGAATATTGAAACTACCCTGAACACCTATTCTCATCTGTACCCAAACAAACAGGAGCGTTTGGCGGAGCAGCTGGATCAGTTTCATAACAGGAAAAAGGAGATGGAAGAAAAATGAGTCGGTATCACGACCACAACAGGGCACGCAACAAAACAGTAAGTTTTCGCTTGACACCAGAGGAATACCGTCAGATGGAGGAGCGAATCAAGATAACGGGATTTCCTAAAAATGAGTTCATGATCCGTTCCATGCTGGAACAGCACATCAGTATCCGGGTTGGTAAATTTGAAAGCGACCGGCTGAGTCTGGAGGTGCGTCGGCTGAAAGATGTTCTGAATGGAGTAAAAGTACCAGAAGAAGCGGTCGATTTGCTATTAGAATGCAGAGCACTGATGGAGCAGTTGATCCAGATTACCAATGCAGAAAAGGAGGAGTTATATGACCGATGAGAAAAAAGAAAAGATGACTGCCCTAATCCCGTCTGTTGGCGCAGACGGAGGACAGTCACCACTATGTAACGAAACCATTTTAGCAGATAATCAGCAGGATGGCAACCATGAAAGCGTTGAAATGGAAGCTTGGCTCCGGCAAATGCGTCAGATGAACAGTCCGGATTATCTGCATACTGTATCGCTGACGGAGCTGTATGATACGGTTTATAGAAGCAGGATGCCTATAATTGAGAATCTGCTCTATACAGGAGCATATATCCTTGCCGGAGCGCCCAAAATTGGAAAATCCTTCTTAGTGGCGCAGTTTGCCCACCATGTCAGTACCGGACAGCCTATCTGGGAGTATGAGATCAAACAACCCGGAGCGGTACTCTATCTGGCTTTGGAGGACGTTTATCAGAGATTGCAGGAACGTATGGCCCGAATGTTTGGCGTGGAAAGTGCAGGAGAACTTTTCTTTGCTGTAAGCGCCAAACAGGTTGGCAATGGATTGGATGAGCAGTTAGCCTTCTTTCTTCGGGAACACCCCAACACCAGACTGGTAATTGTGGACACCTTGCAGAAGGTGCGTGAGATGTCAGGAGAAGCTTACAGCTATGCTGGTGACTATGAGATTATCAGTCGGCTGAAAGATTTTGGAGAGCAGAACGGAGTGTGTGTACTGATTGTTCATCACACCAGAAAGCAGCCTGCGGGAGACAGTTTTGAAACGATTTCCGGTACTACAGGATTGCTGGGGTGTGCTGATGGAGCCATTCTGATGCAGAAGGAGAAACGTACCGATAATAAAGCTTCACTGGACATTGTAGGTCGTGACCAACCAGACCAGAAGATTCATCTGATACGAGATGAAGTGACTCTGCAATGGAATTTTGAAAAGGCAGAACGACAGCTGTGGGAAGAGCCGCCAGACCCTATTTTGGCAGCGGTAGCTAAGCTTGTAACAGCAGAATCCCATCAATGGAATGGCAGTGCTACGGAGCTTGCAGAGGCGCTGCAGGTGACCATTCAGCCCAATGCATTAAGTAAGAAACTCAATGTCAAAGCTGGAAAACTGATACAGGAGTTTGGGATACGATATGAAAATAATCGCAGTCGGACAGGAAGCAATATTACCTTGACCTTGGTAATGAGCGAAACAACCGGAGAGGAGTGTGCGAAGATATGAAAAAAAGAATTTTCGAAAATGGCATCTATTATGTGTTGGTGGGTGACTACTATGTGCCAGAGCTGAGTTTGCCCGACGAGACCAGATCGATTGGAAGATGGGGGCGACTCCATCGGGAGTATCTGAGGATGACAAATCCAGGCATATTCAATGATTTGATTCTTACAGGAAAACTCTGGACATACCTTGCTGATCTTAACGAGCAGGCTGAGGAGCGGTTATCTCTGCTTATTCAGCAGATGAAGGAGCGAGAGGGTATTACCGAACAGCTCAAGGAAAAGAATCAAATGGCATGGGTTGGAGCGATGAACAGCATTCGCAATCGTGCAGAGGAAATTGTAAAATATGAAATGATTTATAGCCCAGTAGGAGGTGGTATGTGAGATGATATTGGAATCATTGTACTGCGGAAACATCTGCCCGGCAGATCAAGCTATACCGCTGGACAAGGAGTATCAGAAACTCCGACAAAAGATCTTAAAGGGGCTGGAGGAACTGGAGAGCAAACTCACCCCTGAGCAAATGAAACTGGTTAATCAATTCCACTCGGATGTCATTTCTTCCCACTGCATGGAGGTGGAGACGCAGTTTCAATATGGATTTGCTTTAGGGATGCTCCTGATGAAAGATGTTTACGAGTTGCCTTTCCCGGACAAGCGGATGAGATAACAGAACAGAACAACGAAAACGATGTGTTCAGTTTGGACACATCGTTTTTGCATAACTTGGCAAGCAATGCTTGTGGCTATCCATAACCACAAACTGCTTGTTGGTGCAGCAGCCCCAAACCCCATTGAACAACATCTTTGATATTGGCTATGCCCACCGTTGGTGTGCTTTCAGTGTAACCCTGGTTTTGAAATTTGCAGATTTTCTCACAGCGAAATATTATATTTTCCCAAATGTGACGGTTGTGACGATGGTGACGATACAAATTGCCCCTGGCTCGCTCTCCGTTTCATCGTCACAACCGTCACCATCGTCACACAACATTTTAGTGCAGATATTCTCTCCGGATATTGTCAGCAGCTTTGCTGCGTAGCCATCATCGGTAGATGATGTTCTGGGGGATTGGGGTTCACCCCAACAAGCAAATTTGCGAAGAATGGTCCAAAGGACAATTCGAGAAAATAAGTGAACCTGTACAGGTTTACACTGCTTGCCAATTTGTAACGAAAACACAACTGCCTTTTCTAAGTTTAATTTTTCTTTTTAATAACTCTGTTTTGGGTAGCCGAATAGTAAAACTTCATTATCGTGTAGTTTTGTTGATAAATAAAAAGATTTCTGGTATAATAATGACGAATTATAAACTTTAGTTGTTGCATGGAAGGTGACAAATATGGCAGTAAGCTACAAGAAGCTATGGAAATTATTGATTGATTTGGATATGAAGAAAAAGGATTTACAGCAAGCTGCCAGGATTAGTCCAGCCTTAATTGCGAAGCTGGGACGAAATGAAAATGTGTCCACCGAGTCTTTGGTGAAAATTTGCACAGCATTGCATTGTGATATTGGGGATATTATGGAGATCGTTTTGGTTGAGGGAGGCGAGTCATGTGATTCACAATGAAAATTCCAGAGTGAAGATTCCTGCGTTGGTTCATTTAACCCGTTTGGGATACAGGTATATAAAACAAAAGGATTGCTCCGGAGCATATTGCCCTAAAACAAATATTTTCAAAGGGATTCTGCGTGACAGCATCAATCGCCTAAATGGTACTGCGCTGACTGAAACTGATATGGATTCGTTGGTTGAAGAGCTGGCAATTAAACTCAACACAGATGATTTAGGACGTGCGTTTTATAAAATTCTTCTCAACGGATTCAATGGTTTACGGCTGATTGATTTGGAAGATGAAGCCCGAAATTCATATCATGTAGTAACAGAGCTGACGTACCAAAATGGCGAAGATGAGTTTCGCCCGGATATTACATTGTTGGTCAATGGGTTACCGCTGGCATTCATTGAAGTGAAGAAACCAAACAACCGGGATGGCATCATTGCAGAGCATACACGCATGAACAAGCGGTTTGCCAAAAAAGTATTTCGTCGGTTTGCCAACATCACACAGATTATGGTGTTCTCCAACAACATGGAGTACGATGACAACGATGTGGAACCAATCGAAGGTGCGTTCTATGCATCCAGCAGCTATGAAAAATTGTTCTTTAACCGTTTTCGTGAAGAAGATCCTACTATACATAGTTCTGTTCGCCCTGTTGACTCCAACATCGAAGAAACCATTTTGATGGACAACAACTTGGTTACGATCAAAGGAACAGAGGAATATGCCCTTAACATTGACGAACACACGCCCACCAATCGAATGCTGACTTCTTTGTTCACTCATTCCCGTTTCAATATGTTTTTGAAATATGGATTTGCCTATGTGGAGCGAACGGACAAGAATGGGATCAAAACTCTGCAAAAACATATCATGCGCTATCCTCAGTTTTTTGCAACCTTGGCTATTGAGAAGAAACTGGATGCAGGTGTGAAGCATGGTATCATTTGGCATACCCAAGGCAGCGGAAAGACTGCACTTGCCTTTCATAATGTCCGATACCTCCGTGATTATTTTCAGCGTCAGGGCAAGGTGGCAAAATTCTATTTTGTTGTTGACCGGCTTGATTTGCTTACACAAGCCAGTGAGGAATTTGTTGCTCGTGGTCTTCATGTTGAAAAGGTCAATTCAAAGGAAGATTTCATCAAAAATATTAAAACGATTGGAACCTCCAACAATTCTGGTGAGGACAGCATTACCGTTGTAAATATTCAGAAATTTACAGAAGAATCTGTTGCCAGAAAATCCGATTATGATGTAGATGTGCAGCGTATTTATTTTTTGGATGAAGCGCACCGAAGCTATAAGCCCAATGGTTCCTTCTTGGCAAACTTAATGGCTTCTGACCGTGATGCTGTGATGATTGCATTAACAGGTACGCCATTGATTGGTGACGGATATAATACGAAGGATGTATTTGGAGAGTACATTCACAAATATTATTACAATCGCTCCATTGCCGATGGCTACACTTTGAAATTGATTCGGGAAGGCATTAAAACAGAATATCGCACCAAGATGCAATCCATTTTGGAATCTCTGGAAACAGAAAAAGGCTCTCTCCCCAAAAAGGATGTATATGCACACCCGAAGTATGTGTCAGCTCTGGTGGAGTACATCGTGGAAGATTTCAAGCACAGCAGAATCGCATTGGGAGACAGTACAATCGGAGGTATGATTGTTTGTGACTCCTCACCACAAGCCGTTAAAATTGAGGAAGAACTGGATAAATACCCGGAATTGACCCATGAGTTGATTCTCTGTGATGTGGAAGATAAAGAAACCCGCCGTGGTTATCAGGAGGATTTCAAAAAAGGAAAAACTGACTTGCTGGTGGTTTACAATATGCTGCTCACTGGCTTTGATGCACCTCGACTGAAAAAGCAGTATCTCGGTCGTGTGATTAGAGAGCATAACCTGTTGCAAACCCTCACTCGTGTCAATCGTCCCTATAAAACTTTCCGCTATGGCTATGTAGTAGATTTTGCAGACATCCGGAACGAATTTGACAAAACCAACAAGGCATACTTTGAAGAATTGCAGTCTGAGCTTGGCAATGAATTTGAAAAGTATCGCAATATTTTCAAGTCTCAAGAGGAGATTGAACAGGACTTAAAGAGCATACAGGACAAGCTGTTTTTATATGCAACGGACAATGCAGAACTATTCTCTCAGCAGATCACTGCTCTGGACGATAAGAGCGAACTGCTTTCTCTGCGTCAGGCACTGGATACCTATAAGGAACTGCTCAATATTATGAAACTATTTGGCTACGATGAGCTTGCAAAGAAGTTTTCTATGGAGCGCCTTCATGCTATGCTCACCGAAGTCAATAATCGTATCAGCATTATCAATCTCAAGCAGAATATGCAGAAAAGTGAGGATATGACCGAGCTGCTCAATACTGCATTGGATCAGGTTGAATTTCATTTCCGCAAGGTATCTGAGAGCGAAATGGTGATTGCCGACCAGTTCCAGGACATTTTAGAGAAAACCCGCAGAGAATTGGAACGCTCCCTTGACCCCAAAGACCCGGAGTATGTTTCCTTGCTCGATGAACTCAAGCGGATTTTCAAAAAGAAAAACATAGAAGAACTGACCGCTGACGAAATGAAAGAGCACATTCAGGACTTGGAGCGGATTCGGAAAGCTGCTGCACAGCAAAACCTTCGGGATCAAATGCTGTGCTCCAAGTATGGCAATGACGCAAAATATATGCGTACCCACAAACGATTGAAAGCAAGTCCTCCACCCATTGGAGCAGATTCTGTGATTTTCGATGTTCTTATGAGAGTGAAAGCGGCAGTTGACCAAAAAGTATTGAAAAATCAACGGATGATGGACAACCATGCGTTTTTCTCTCAGGAGATCATGCCGTCCATTATCCAATCCTGTCGCAAGAGCGGCGTGAAACCCACTCTCGACCAAGTGAAGTTTATAGACCAATGTATTTCGACTGAATACTTTGCCGAAAGGAATTATACCGCATGATGCAGATTGAATCGATTACCATAAAAACAAAACAGATGATTGATGACCTGAAATCCATCTGTGCCAATTTTGGCTTGGGTGGTTCTCCGGGCGAATATAAAATCATCACTCAGGTGTTTCTGTACAAATACCTGAGTGACAAGCTCGGATATGAAGCCAGCAAGGTGGAACCGTCTATTTCTGAGGCAGAAAATGTGGAAACAGCATTGACTGCCATGTCGGACGAAGACTATGAGATGATGCTCATGATGCTGGGCGGCAATGTGGCGAAACTGAAAAAGAACCACTATATTTCCTATCTGTTTAACCATCAGAGCGACGACAGCATGAAGAAAGCAGATGGAACCCCGTATCCGTTCCATGAACTCTTTGATGATACGCTGGTGGATATTGCAAACTACAATCTGGACATCTTCTCCGTCCAGACCGGAAGCGAGGAAAAAATCAAACTATTTGAGCCAATCTCCCAGTATGTCATTGAAACCGCAAAGAAATCACCCTTTTGCCGTGCCATCATCAATAAGCTGGTGGAGTTTAGCTTTGCAGAAGTTTTTGAGCAGAAATACGATTTCTTCTCCCAGATTTTTGAGTATCTGATTAAGGACTACAACAAGGATTTCGGCAAGTATGCAGAATATTACACCCCGCATACTATTGCAGATATCATCGCCCGTATTATGGTGCATGGAGAAGTGACCAATGCTACCGTCTATGACCCTGCGGCTGGCTCCGGTACGCTGGTATTGGCTCTGGCTCACCAGATTGGTGAAGATAACTGTACCATTTACACCCAGGATATTTCTTCCAAATCCAACGAGTTCCTTCGTTTGAACCTGATCCTCAACAATCTGGTTCACTCTCTCAGCAATGTGGTGCATGACGATACGCTGATTGCTCCCAGGCACCTGAATCCACAAAAAAATGGGCTTGCCAAGTTCCAGTATATTGTCAGCAATCCTCCCTTCAACATGGACTTCAGCGACAATCGGGACACCTTAGCCGGCGAAAAGTATAGCAGCCGTTTCTTTGCCGGTGTGCCTAATATTCCCAATAAAGACAAGAGCAGCATGGCTGTGTACCTGATGTTCTTGCAGCACATCATCTATTCTATGGATACAAACGGCAAAGCTGCAATCGTGGTTCCCACCGGCTTCCTGACTGCTGGTTCCGGTATTCCAAAAAAAATTCGGGAGCATATCGTGAAAAATCGTATGCTGCGTGGCGTTGTGTCCATGCCCTCCAACATCTTCGCAACTACTGGTACGAATGTGTCCATCATCTTCTTGGATAAAGAGAATCGGGATGGACAGGTGATCCTGATGGACGCTTCCAAGCTGGGAACAAAAGAGAAAGTTGACGGTAAAAATCAGCGCATGGTACTGAGCCAGGAGGAAATCAACAAGATTGTCGGCACCTTTAATGCTGGGGAAGCAGTTGATGATTTCTGCGTGGCAGTCAGCTACAAAGAGATTGAGGAAAAAAAGCTGTCCTTTTCTGCCGGTCAGTATTTTGAGGTCAAAATTGAGTATGTAGAGCTGACTCCTGATGAATTTGCTGAGAAGATGAACGGATTCACCACCCGACTGGACGAACTGTTTGCAGAGAGTCATCGGCTGGAGGATGAGATTAAGCAGCAGCTGGAGCGGGTGAAGTATGAATAAATGTAAACTTGGTGACTTGTTTTATATAAAACAAGGATATGCGTTTAAAAGTGAAAAATATGTTTCGCACAGCAACTATATATTGTGTACACTTGCAAATTTCAGTGAATCAAATAATTTTAAATTTTCTTCCGAAAAAGCCACATATTATCCTGATGAATTTTCTCATGAATTTATTCTTTGTGAAAATGATTTAATCATTCCTTTAACAGAGCAAGTGGTGGGTCTTTTTGGAAACACAGCATTTGTTCCTAAAACAGAGGGATTTCAATTTGTTCTTAATCAACGTGTAGGAAAAATAATTCCGTACGAAGAAAAAGCAGATAAACTTTTTTTACATTACCTATTGTCAACACAACTGGTTAGAGATCAAATTGAAGCAACTGCATCTGGAACTAAACAACGGAATACATCTCCTGATAAAATTTATGATGTTACTGTTTGGGTTCCTAACATAGATCAACAGAGGATTATTGGAAGATATTTATATTCATTAGAGCAAAAATGCAATGTTAATAACAAAATATGTTCCGAGTTAGAAACAATGGCAAAGACCCTCTATGATTACTGGTTCGTGCAGTTTGATTTCCCCGATGAAAATGGCGAGCCTTATCGTACCGCCGGCGGTGAAATGGTTTGGAATAAGCAGCTCAAACGGGAGATTCCCAAGGGGTGGAATGTCACAAACATTGGTAATCTCACGACCGTTGTAACCGGAAAAGAAGATGCAAATTTTTCTTCTCCAAATGGAAAGTATAAGTTTTTCACTTGCTCTCAAGAAACTCTCCTATGTGATACACCAGCGTTTTCAGGACAAGCTGTTTTAATTGCTGGAAATGGTGACTTCAATGTCAAGCATTATTCAGGTGAATTCAATGCCTATCAGCGGACATATGTGTTGATTCCAGAAAATCAGGTCTATTATGGAGCGATGTATATTTCTGCTAAAAATCAAATTCAAGCATTCAAAAACGGTTCTAATGGTTCAATCGTAAAGTTTATTACCAAAGGCGATGTAGAGAATATCCCTTTTATATTGCCAAATGATGATTTGATTTTTCATCAGATAAATAAGCTAATAGAGAAAATTGAACTCTGCGAGAGGGAGAATGAAGAACTAACAAAACTCCGTGACTGGCTCCTGCCCATGCTGATGAACGGACAGGCACGGGTGGAATGAGGTGAAACTATGGCCAAAAGTCCATTGGAAAGACAGATTGAATCTCAAATGAAACAGGCAAAACAGCTTGCGGATAAAAAGCGGAGGGAAGATGAAAAACGGGCAAGGGAGCAGAAGCGTATGGAACAAAAAGCGATTGTTCGGGATCGGGCATCATCTATTGTAAATGGCCAACCATTAGTGGAAGGCTTTCGCATTATGGATAAGACATCAGAAGAAATATTGAGGTGTTTACTGGAGTGTGACAGCCTAAGGAACAGCCATGTTAATTTCTCTGATGATATTTTTCCGTCGTATGTCCAGATGTCTATTGGAGTGGAACTCGAGAAACTTATACAATATGGGATGATTGGCGGGCTTTTATCATTTGGCAATGGAGGTATGCTCGACTTGTTACCACCTGCCTTCTCCTATTTTGAGGATAAACAGGCAGCTTTAAATAGGCAAGATAAGCGAGAAAAGGAACGCCAGCAAAGTATCATCAACTATGGAAACTTGGTTTTCGGTAATGTTTCTGGCTCTACATTGACTGTGGACAATTCCATACATCAAATTGAGCAAGCCATAGATGAAAAAGGCGGCGAGGATAAAGAGGAACTCCACGAATTGTTGGATGAGGTCAAAGAATTGATTGAAAATATACAGTCGAGCAGAGCTATACCGAAACAAAAGAAATTATTTGAAAAGATCTCCAATCACATGGAAAAGCATGGTTGGTTTTACGGTGCCGTGGTTCAACTTTTGGGAACAGCTGCATTGGGACTGATAGGAGGATAGAAAGTATGAAAAAGGTCGATTTACACATTCACACAGTTGCGACTGTAAGTGACCATTACTTTGAATTCTCCATGGATACTCTGTAAAGTTATGTGGAATGCAAAGAATTAGATGCAATTGCTGTCACAAATCATAATCTGTTTGATAGAAAGCAATATGAAGAAATTTGTAAAAAAATATCAGTTCCAGTATTTCCGGGTATTGAAATTGATGTAGAGCAGGGACATTTATTATTGATTACTTCACCGGACGACCTAGATGATTTTGAACCTCGATGCAAGCATATACAGGAAAAAAATTCAACCAATACTTCTTGGATATCAGAAGATGATCTGTTGGAATATTTTCCAACCATTGGAAAGTATGTACTGATACCTCACTATGATAAAAGTCCAAAGTTAGAATTACATCGAATTTCCAAAATTAAAGACCATATTACATGCGGCGAAGTTACAAGCGTAAAAAAATTTATATCAATGAAAAAAAGAAGCGGGGAACTCGTACCAATTCTTTTTAGCGATGAACGCATGGAGAACAGGGAGGCGCAGTTCCCAGATAGACAAACTTTTATTGATATTGAGGAATTATCTATAAATGCATTAAAACACGCCTTAAGAGACCGTGCCAAAGTTTCACTTTCTCCAGATGAAGGAAATGTTTTGTTTCAAATTTTAGATAATGGATTGCAAATCTCTACAGGTCTGACAGTTGTTTTGGGAGGGAGATCCTCTGGAAAGTCATATACATTAGACGCTATTAATGATCAGTATGAACATGCTGCTTATATACGCCAGTTTGAATTACTTGCTCGGGATGAAGAAGCAGATAAACGAAGATTTGATGAACTTTTACGGAGAAAAGGGGACTCAATTACTCAAGAATTTTTGCAACCATTTAGAAATGTGATTGATAATGTACAGGCGGTAGATTTAAGAGCAGATGAAAGGGAAATAGAAACATATCTTGAAATGTTAAAAAAATCTGCTGCAGAGGTCGAAAGACAAGATGCTTTTGCAAAAGCAAAACTATTTAGTGAAACATTATTTGACATTAAAGATCTATCATCACTAAAAAAGCTTATTGAAGCTGTTGATGTTTTGATTTCTAATTTAGAGTATCGAGAATTGATAAATTCTCATATTGAGAGAAAAGCATTGTTAAATTTGGCGATTTCACTCAGAAAAAAATATATATCTGAAAGCCAATTAGCAAGCGCTATGGAATGTGTGAATGATATTGTCGGTAATATAAAGACGGAGTTGAGCAGTAGGACGACAAATACAGTTATTCCTGAGATTGACCTTTACAGGATTTTGCTGAATCAGAGAAAAATTGAAAAATTCGTTGCTATTGTTAAAGGTATTCAGCAAAAACGTATTATTGAACAAAAAAGCGTCCATTCGTTCAACATCGTTGCAAAATCAAGACCTTTTAATGGAGCTCAGGAGCTTCACTCGGTGTTTAGAACGAGTGATGCACTTACTCCCCTTTACGAAAAATATAATGATCCGTACGAGTATTTGTGTTCGTTACGCAAAAATCAAAATATTCCAAGTTCTGAATATCATAAATTTTTTACTTACATTGAATATGAGGTTTTGAATAAATATGGAACTAAAGCGTCAGGTGGCGAACGATCAGAATATAATCTACTTCAACGAGTGAAAGATGCTTTACAAGAAGATATTTTAATTTTGGATGAACCAGAATCTTCTTTTGACAATATTTTCTTAAAAGATGGTGTTGATGTTTTACTGAAAGAACTGTCCGAACACATTCCTGTTGTGATTGCAACACATAATAACACTATTGGGGCTTCGGTACATCCTGATTTTCTCATATACACAGAAAAAGAGATTACTCCAGATGGTGCTATCAAATATCACCTTTATTCTGGATATCCAACCAGTGAAGAACTAACAGATCTGGAGGGAAATAAGTTGAAGCGCAGATCAATTATGCTGAATTGCTTGGAAGCAGGTGAAGAAGCGTATCTCGAGAGGAGCAAAACATATGAAATATCTTTACATTGAGAATGGACAGGGATTTTTCTCCGTAAGTGGTTTGGAAACAGATAAACAAACCATAGATAAAATTCGAAAAGAGGATCTTTTGAGATTACTGAACTTAATTATTGATGAGAGCACAGAAAACGGATTCGAAATGGATTCTTATGATGAGGAAAGCTTAAAAAATCCTGCACACAAAATAATTTATAAAAACATATATGATAAATTTGATGCGCTAATTAAAAAGCGAGTACAATTTAAGGATGAAACGTGTGATTTATACAAATCTGCAATTGAAAAGTATTCTGCGGAATTGAGCGAAGAATGAAAATTCTAAATTTGAAACATGCCGTGAGTACATTTTGAGTACACTATTTGCGAGACACAGAAATACACTGGCGAATATGGAAAAAAAGCGCCAAATCATAGCGTAATCGCTACACAAAATATGTATATTTCAAAAACCTACCTTGAGTGGGAATAACTGCAATAACCCGCCGGTTCGCTGCAACGCAGCGGACCGACGGGTTTTCCATGATATACTGTCAGTTTGCTGCCAAAACGTTTTGACTGTGAAAAAGCCATGTGGTAAAATTGATTCAAGAATGAAAGCGAATTGGGTCACGAACATCTAATTTCTCACTTTTGACGCTTTGAAATCCGGCGAAAGGGAGGCCAACGGAATGGGAAGCATCGTCGAAGCTGCCCTATATGACGTTGTCGGGAAGTTTTTTCTGCTTTTCGTGATCGTGCCTGCGGGGGTCATCTTTTTGGGATATGTGATCTACATGATCGCGAAGATCCTTCAGGAACTGCGAAAAAAGTAGAATCTATGTATAAAAAGAGCCTGCGTCCCAAGCCGGGACGCAGGCTCTTTTTAAAGCGGTTCACCGGAGGGGAAGGGACACCGCCACGGTGGTGCCTGCCTCCGAGCTGTTCTCCACGCACACGGTACCGCCGTGGAGTTTGACGATCTCCCACACCAGCGAAAGCCCCAAGCCCACGCCGCCGTATTCCCGGCTGCGGGATTTGTCCACCCGGAAAAAGGGCTGGAATACGCTCCGCTGAAAGTGTTCCGGGATGCCGGGGCCGGTGTCGGACACCCGGATCAGCAGTTTTTCAGGCTCCGGCGTCACGGAAAGGCGCACGGAGCCGCCGGGGCGGTTATACTTGATGGCGTTCTCCGTCAGGTTGAACAGTAAGCGGTAGATCAGCGTGTCGCTGCCGGTCATGGTGCCGTCTCCCTCCCGCTCTAACATGACGTTATTTTTCTCTGCCAGCGGAGCGAGATCCGCGAAAATTTCATCGATCATAGGGCCGAGCTCGATGTGATCCGTACAGGGCACCGCCTGCAAGCCGCACATTTCCAGAAGGGTCCTTGTCATCTGGGTCATCCGCTCCGTCTGCTCCCGCAGAAGGCGGAGGAAATCTGCGGTTTCCGGCAATACGTCCGGGTGCTCGGCAGAGAAAAGCTCCACCTGCGCCTGCATCAGCGCCAGCGGTGTGCGCAGCTCATGGGCGGCGTTTCCGGTGAATTGCCGTTGGGCTGTGAAGCCCTCGTCCAGCCGCTCCAACATCTGGTTGAAGGAGTCGCTGAACTGCCGGAATTCCGGCAGCACCTCTTCCGTGATCTTCATGTCCGCCAGATTGTTGGGCTGTACCTTTTCCACCTGCGCCACGAAGGTCCGCAGAGGTCTCAGTGCCCGGCCGCTGACGAAATAGGCCAGAATGCCCCCCAACAGCGTCACCGCCGCCGTGATGTACCAGTTGGTGGCGGTGAAGGAGTTCTGGGCCCCATAGATCACAATGGTCAGGTTGGGGTCAAGCCCCTCCCGGCTGGGGTCGAAGTATTCCACTGCCCCCTCCGAGGGATCGATGGCGGTGGAGAGGTTGGCACCAATGGAGTCCATATAGTGCCGGCCGGAGCAGCCGATCAGCCAATTCATCGCCATGCAGGTGGAGCAGATGAGCAAGGCTGTCATCAGAGTGATCCGCCATTGCAGAGACAGCTTTTTCATGCCTGCTCCTCCTCAATCAAATATCCCTCACCGATGCGGTTGCGGACGGGGTCATAGCCCAGCGCCGCCCGCAGCTTTTTCCGCAGAGCGGAAATGTGTACCCGGATGGAGTTGCTGAAATTGTCCACGCTGTTGTCCCAGACGTGCTCCAAAAGCTCCTCCTGACTGACGGGCCGCCCCCGGTGGAGCAGCAGGTATTCCAGAATGCCGGTCTCCTTTCGCGTCAGGGCCAATGGCTGGCCGGCGGCGGTGGCGGTGCGGGAGCGGGTGTCGAAGGACAGCAGGCCGCAGTGGAGCACCACATCGTTCTGGGTAAACTGCCGGAGGGTCAGGCTGCGGATGCGGGCCTCCAGTTCCTCTAAATGAAAGGGCTTTGCCAGATAGTCATTGGCTCCGGCGTCCAGCCCTTCCACCTTGTCAGCGACCTCGCTGCGGGCGGAGAGGATCAGCACCCGCGTCTCCCGGTCGGTCTGGCGAAGGGTACGGAGCACCGTCATGCCGTCCGCTCCCGGCAGGTTCAGATCCAGCAGTACCAGATCGTACCGCTCTGAGCCAAGCAGGTCGATGGCGGTGTCACCGTCATAACAGGGATCCACACTGTAAGCAAGACGGCGGAGACTGCGGACGATGGTCTCGCAAAGGGCACGTTCATCTTCAACTACAAGAATACGCATAAAAACCTCCGGCATAATGATCCATTTGTGTTCATTATAGCACAGGCAGATAAGATTTCTGTTAACTTTCTGTTCTTAACGAAAATCTTACATCTCCTGTGGTACAATAAGGCAGCAATGAAGGGAGTGAGCAAATTGCCGCAATCGAAAAAGACGATGGCACAGGTCGGTTTGCTGTTGGCCGGGGCCGCCATGGTGTGCGTCGGCGTACTGCGGGGCGAAACGGCCACGGTGCTGAGCAAGGCCATTAAAGTATGTCTGGAGTGTGTGGGTATTGGATAAAAAACATCAAACAATTTCCCATCTCCTTGCCCGCTGGCGGGGATGGATCCAGGCGGGGGCGGCGCTGCTGACCAATCTTCACCTGCCGAACTTCTTCAAGGGAAGTCTTTATCAGGGGGCGGGAAAAACCGTCTGCGTGCCGGGGCTGAACTGCTATTCCTGTCCCGCGGCGTCCGGGGCCTGTCCCATCGGCTCCTTTCAGGCGGTGGTGGGCTCATCGAAGTTCCGTTTCTCCTATTATATCACAGGCTTTCTCATCCTGTTAGGGGTTTTGCTGGGACGCTTCATCTGCGGCTTTCTCTGCCCCTTCGGATGGTTTCAGGAGCTGCTGCATAAAATTCCCACGAAAAAGCTCTCCACAAAGAAGCTGAAGCCTCTGACCTATCTCAAATACGCCGTTTTGCTGGTGATGGTCGTTTTGCTGCCGGCGTTTTTGGTGAACGACGTGGGTATGGGGGACCCCTTTTTCTGCAAGTACCTCTGTCCGCAGGGCGTGCTGGAGGGGGCGATCCCGCTGTCCCTCGCCAATTCCGGCATCCGGGCAGCGCTGGGCAAGCTGTTTACCTGGAAGTTCAGTATTCTGCTGGCGGTGGTCGTGCTGAGCGTGGTGTTCTACCGGCCGTTTTGCAAATGGCTCTGCCCGCTGGGGGCGTTCTACGCACTCTTTAACCGGGTGTCCCTCCTTCAAATGAAGGTGGACGGGCATAAGTGCGTTTCCTGCGGGAAATGCGCCAAGGTCTGTAAAATGGACGTGGACGTGACGAAAACGCCCAACCATACCGAGTGTATCCGCTGCGGGATGTGCGTCAGCGCTTGTCCCACCGGGGCCGTGAGCTTCCGCTATGGCTTTGGAGACGGAAAACAAAATATCAACATTGAAGAAAACACGGAGGAATCAACATGAAGATGAAGAAATTGACCGCGCTGCTGCTGGCAACGCTGATGGTGCTGTCCCTGGCCGCCTGTGGCGCGAAGGGTGACAGCAAGACCGACAATGACGGCGACACGGCCCAGACGGAGGAGCCCGCCGCCACCCACAAGTCCCTGATGGATCGGGAGAACGAGATCCTGTCGGAGAACACGGAGCTTTGGGAAAAGGTCTTTCTGGCGGCGGACAAGGGCATGACCATGCAGGAGGACGGCAAGAATTACGGCGATTTTCTGCTGGATACCATCGAATCCGCCAAGGACCAGTTCAGCGATGAGGAATACGCGCTGCTGAAGAAGTCCGCGCAGGAGATCAGCGAGATCGAGAATAAGCTGACCGAGCTGGAAAAGCAGCATCCCGAAATTCTGAATGAGGAGACCGACGCCAACGGCGACGCGCAGACCTTCCCCGCCTTTGAGGGCAAGGATCTGGACGGCAACGAGGTCAAGAGCGACGAGCTGTTCTCCGCCAACGCCGTCACCGTGGTGAATTTCTGGTTTACCACCTGCAGCCCCTGCGTGGGTGAGCTTGGCGATCTGGACGCGCTGAACAAGGAACTGGCGGAAAAGGGCGGCGCGCTCATCGGCGTCAACGCCTTCACGCTGGACGGCGACGAGACGGCCATCGCCGACGCGAAGGACGTGTTGGCCAAGAAGGGCGCCACCTATCAGAACGTGTATTTCGATTCCAGCAGCGCGGCGGGAACCTTTACCTCCAACATTTTCGCCTTCCCCACCACCTATGTGGTGGATCGGAACGGCAACATCGTGGGTGAGCCCATCGTAGGTGCCATCACCGAGAAGAATCAGGCGGAGACGCTGCAATCCCTCATCGATCAGGCCATCGCCGCCGACGCGGGCTGAGAAAAGTCCAAATGACATTCGCTTGTACCCAAAAAAGAGCTGACTGCATTGCAGTCAGCTCTTTTATATTACCGGCGGAGGGAGGCGGAGAGGCGGTCAATGCACCAGACCAGCAGAATCAGTCCAAGGGCGATGGCCCCGGCCTCGCTCCATTTGTAGTGGTTCATGGCGAAGATCAAAGGCGCGCCGATGCCGCCCGCGCCCACCAGTCCCAGAACCGACGCTTCCCGGATGTTTACGTCGAAGCGGTACAGCACCGCCGAGGCCAGCGCCGGGAGCAGCTGGGGGAGCACGGCGTACCGGATGCGGAGCAGGAGGGGGACGCCCATGGATTCCAAGGCGTGATAGGCCCGGAAGTCCAGCGACTCAATGGCCTCCGTGAACCGTTTGCTCAAAAGACCAACGCTGCAAACGCCCAGAGTGAGCACGCCGGTAAAGGGGCCGGGACCGGCCACCCGAATAAAGATCAGACCGTAGATCAGGAAAGGGACAGAGCGGATCGCCATGATGACCACCCGGAACAGCAGCGCCGGGAGCTTTGGCATCAGGCAGGGGGTAGAGAGGAAGGACAGGGGCACTGCGATAACTGTTCCGGCGCAGGTGCCCACCAGAGCGATGCACACGGTCTCCAGCAGCAGGTACCCCAAGCCGCTGGTATCCGTCTCAAAGAAGAAAGCCCAGTCGGGGTGGAACAGGCCGGAAATCATGGCCTGCACCGCCCGGGGGCTGATATGGGAGAAGTCCGGTGGCTGGAGAGACAGCGTACAGACCAAAGCCAGCAGAACGGCAGCGCCGGTGAGGAGCCGCTTCCCAAGGGGAGACAGGCTCCGTTCCTCCCGGATGATCTGGGACAGCAGGCCGCTGATCCCCTCGATGACGCAGACGGTGAGGAACAGGAAAAACAGGATCATGCCCACCTTGCCGTATTCCAGCCATGAAATTTTTTCGTTCAGCAGCAGACCGATGCCTCCGGCCCCTACATAGCCCAGAATGGAACTGTGGCGCACGTTGGTCTCCAACAGGTACAGGACATTGGAGAAATAGGATGGGGCGATCCCCGGCACAACGGCCCGCCAGTAGACTTTGGCAGGCACCGCGCCCATGGCGCACAGAGCGTGGTAGGGGGCCAGCTCCGCCGATTCGATATCCTCATAGGTCAGCCGGGTCAAAATGGCAAAGGTGTAGACCGTAATGGCCACGGTACCGGAGAAGGTGCCCAAGCCAAACAAGAACGTAGCCAGCAGCGCTAAAATCAGCGTAGGGAAGGAGCGGAGCACCTGCACCAGCAGCCGCAGCGTCCACCGGAGCGGCTTAGGGGCATGGAGATTTTCCGCGCACAGGGGGGCCAGCAGCAGCGCCAGAAACGATCCCAGCGCCGTGCCGGTGACGGACATCTGCACCGTAGCCAGCAGCGGGGCCAGGATTCGGGGGGCATACCCCCAATCCGGCGGGAGCATGGCGGAGATCAGGTCCGTCAGATGGCTCCGCCGCGCCCAGAACAGGGCGGGGGAGCAGTCGGTGAACCGTGCCGCAGCCAGCAGCAGAAGGAAAAGTGCCAGCGTCCGCAGCCAGCGCTTTCCGGAGGAACGGGTCATGGCTGATCCTCCTGACGGTGGTAGACGGCGGCGAGGATCTCCTCCGCCGGGGTGTCCGCCGGGGCGTCCAGCACCACGGTTCCTTGGTTCAGGCCGATGAGACGGCTGGAAAATTCTTGTGACAGCTCCAGATTGTGGCTGTTCATGAGAACGGTCAGCTTTTGATCCTGCTGAATGTCCCGGAGCAATTCTAAAATCTGCCGCCCGGTGACGGGGTCCAAGGACGCTACCGGCTCGTCCGCCAGCAGCAGCGCGGGATGCCGCATCAGCGCCCTGGCGATGGCTACCCGCTGCTTTTGCCCGCCGGAGAGGTTCTTCACCGGCTCGTGGACCTTGTCGGCAAGGCCCACCCGGTCCAGCAGGGCGTCCGCCTCGGCGACGCGCTCCTTTCCGAAAAAGCCGCAGACCGCCGGGAGGAACGCCATGTCCGGCAGACAGGCGTTCAGCACATTCTGGCGGCAGGTGGCATTTTCCACCAGTGCGAAATCCTGATAGATGGTGCCGATGGTGGTCTGGATGGCCCGGCGGGTCCTGCGGTCGGCAGACTCAAAGTGAACGCCGTTTACCAGAATGGCGCCGCCGTCACAGCGGAGAGAACCGTTGAGGATCCGGAACAGGGTGGTCTTGCCCGCACCGGAGGGACCGATCACAGATACAAAATCCCCCTGGCTGACGGAAAAGCTGGCGTCAGTCAGGGCGTGGGTGCGGTTTTGAAATTCTTTACGGACATGTTGAACTTCCAGCAGCATAAATAGCCTTTCAGCCCCGCGGCTCCTGAGAAGCCGCGGGGCAAGTGTTTTTTAAAGGGGGGACTTAGCCTTCCAGAGACTTCAGCAGCTCCTGCGCGGCCCGCTCGCCGTCATAATCGGAGTCCTGACCCCAGGTGTAGCCCACCTGGCTGAACACACTGATGATCTCCCGGCCCTCGTCGGTGTCGGCGATCTCGATGAAGCTTTCGCCCAGCGCCTTGCGGAAATCCTCATCCGCCATGGTATCGGAGTTCTTGCTGTAAGCGATCATATCGTTGTAGATGCCCTCGGTGACGCCGATGACGCCGGTCTGCTCCACCATGGGAGCGGTGCCGCCCAGCTCGGTCTCCCACTTGGGGGCGTTCTTGATGCGGATATGGCCGAAGGACACCATCACGTCGACCTGACCGGCGGCCAGACGGGCCACGGAAGTGGTGTGAGAGTCAGACTGGACCACGTGCTCCAGATCGCTGATGCCCTTGCCGTAGTGATCCTGGAGCCACAGGCAGGGATAGATGTAGCCGGAGGCGGAGGTGGGGCTGAGGACGGACCAGGTGGCGCTGTTGAGATCGTCCCAGGTCAGTTCTTCACCGGCATTGACCTTGGCCTGCAGTTCCTGACCCTTTTCGCTGGGTCCGGCTAGAATGATGCAGCGGTAATAGGTGCTCATATCCTTGGTGTTTTCCTCGATGGTGCCGTCATTCCAGTCAGCAGGGTTCTCGGAATCCTTGTTGATGGCGTAGCGCAGAGCGGTGAGCAGCACGTCGCAATCGTCGGAGAAGAGGACGTAGTTGCCGCCGGAGATGAAGCCAATGTCGGCGCTGCCGGCGCTGAGGGCCTCGCCCACGGCGGTGTAGCTTGTGCCCACGGTCATGTCGATATCCTTCACGTCATAGCCCTTTTCCAGAAGCTTTGCCTGGAGCAGCTGCTCCAGAGGCTCTGTGGCGGTGGTGATCTGGTCCGCATCGGCGTAGGGGGAGAAGGCGATCTTCAGAGAGGGGATCTCCTTCACACCGGTCTCACCGGCGCTTTCCGTGTTGTTCTCCGCCGGGGTCTGCTTGCCGGCGCAGCCGGTGGCGAGCCCCAGGCACAGAGTCAGGGTCAGAATACTTGCAAGAAACTTTTTCATGGGATTTACCTCCAGATTTGATTTTCTGCTCAAAGCGCAAAAAAATATGTGCCTTGCAGCACATACCGAATTTGACTTCAAGCAGATGCTGACAGCTCCCCCGGCGTCACCGGGGGAAACAGGGGCGGTCGATCCTTACTGGGATCCTCTCAACCCGGAACACGGGTTCCCTCGCAATCTGGTTTCGTCATCAATCTGAGCGCGGCGCCAAGGCGCTCCCCTTTTCGCCGCATTCCGTAACCGTGGATTACCTTACCACACTCTTCCATAAAATACAAGCACAAATCCGCAAATAACCGACAAAAACGGGACATTGTGTTCCTATGACTGGTTTCGGGAGACGGTTTTGCAAATTTGCCGCAGCTCGCCGGGGAGACAACGAACCCCGGCAGGCCATTATAAGCGTGGCGGCCTGCCGGGGATTCAAAGTCAGTCGTTATTCTGATGGGGAGGCAATTACTTGCCCTGACGCATTTCCTCGTCGATGTCAATGAGGTCCTGGAAATCCGGGCCCCAGAGACGGAAGTTTCCGGATTCAATCATTGCCTTGTACTGGAAGGAGTCCCGGACCCGCTCCGGCAGGATGACACCCGCACGGGCCTCATCACCGTCCTGGTGGGTGTCAGATCCGGCCAGACGGAAATAGTTGGGATGGCGGCGGCACAGCTCCACGCCCCGGTCGCTGTGATTTTCGTGGCGGGGGTTGCCGTTGATGATCTCCGTGCCGTCCACAGCGTCCTCAAACACGGTGGTGTTGCCGTCCCGGTAGGGGTGGGCGTGGATGATGAGGACCTCATTGTGGAATTTCTCGTAGAATTCCCGGGCACTGGTGCAGCACATATAGGGATTGGAACGGAGCCAGTCCTCGTCGATGCCGTACACCAGATAGTCATTGTCATTCTGGGGGAAGCGCAGCTCGGCGCCCAAAATCACATCGAAGCCCAGCTCGTCGCCCCGCTTTTTGGAGGCCTTGTAGCCGGAGAGATAGTGGTCCATGGCCTTCTGCCAGTCATGCTCCGTGTCGATGCGGGAGAGGTACTCCGGATGCAGATGGTCTGTGACCACCAGACCGGAAAAGCCGTGCTTCACATAGCGCTCCACAACGTCGGCGGCAGGCAGATGGCCGCATTTGCTGGTTTCCGCGGTATGGGTATGAGGATCGTAAAGATAACCTTGCATGGTTGTATGTTCCTTTCTACCAGGGGCGGCAGGCCGTCCCGAATTTACAGTGAGATCACTTGGAGGGATCCAGCTTCCGGCAGGTGCCCCGCTGGATCAGCGTCGGCAGCAGGATCTGGTGGACATAGCCCTGAGTGCCGTTTTCAATTTTGTCCCGGAGCATATCCACCGCCTGCACCGCCATGTCCCGCTTGGGCTGGTCAACGGTGGTCAGGTCGATGCGGGAGAGGGCCGTGGCGCTGATGTTATCGAAGCCGATGAGGCTCAGATGCCCCGGAATATCAATGCCCATTTCATCTGCCGCCGTCAGAATACCCAAGGCATTGGAGTCCGTGGCGGCAAAGACTGCGGTGCAGTCCAGAGGCTTCCGGAACAGCTCCTTGGCCAGCTGATATCCGCCCTGAATGGAAGAGCGGGAATATTCGCTGTTGAAAAAATGAGGCGTGAGGTCAAATTCATGACAGGCCTTCATATATCCGTCCGCTCGGAGCTGATGAGTCGTGGAACCGGGACGCTGGCCGAAATAGAGAATGTCCTGGTGGCCCAGCTCATAGAGGTATTGGGTGCCCAGATAGGTGCCCCGGCTGTTGTCAACGGCCACATAGCTCTGGGGCTGGCTCCGCAGGTTTTCACTGAGGAACACCGTGGGGACCTGATCCAGATAGGATTTGAGGTTATCGTAGGATTTAGAGCTCTGAGGGACGATGAGGATCCCGTCCACCTGCCGGCCCAGCAGCAGCTTGAACACGGTCTTTTCCTGCTTCAGGTCCGGACCGGAATCACAGAGCATGATATTATAACCGTGGGCACGGGCGCTGACTTCCGCGTGGTAGGCAAGCTCCGACATGAACTGGTTGTCCACAGAGGGGACCACAAGTCCGATGAGGTTGGTGCGCTTGGTCACCATGGACCTGGCCACAAAGTTGGTGGTGTAGCCCATCTCATCGCACAGCTTCAGAACCCGTTCCCGGGTCTCGCTGCCGATCTGGGAGCTGCCGGAAAGGGCACGGGATACGGTAGCATAGGAGACGCCTGCTGCTTTGGCGACATCCTTTAATGTTACATTTTTCATAAAGTTGACTCCCTTGCGAAGGTTGTGTTTGTGCAAACGTTTCCGACTTTTTAAGAAAATTGGCAGAAAAAACTGCCAAGGTACTTCAGACGAATCAAGAATAGCTGATTTTTGCTCTTCTGTCAATATCAACCTAAATTTTTAAGGCATTTTGGGCAATCCAGCAAAAAAAGTGTCTGAGCTTTGACATTTGGGATATTGACAAAAAGGGGCGAACTCCTATAAAATAAAAACAGAAATCGCAAACGTTTGCGATTCTCGGGGGCGTCACACCTCCGAGGATCGCCGCGCTTTCCCGCAGTTGGGCCGCGACCCTGAATTTCAAAGGAGGAACTGCCATGACCGCCAATATCCAAACCATTTTCTTCGATGTAGGAAACACCCTGCGCATTGTCCTGCCGGACCAGGAGTTTATTGACCGGGCGGAAGCCGGTCTCATGGAACTGATCGGCACCACGGAGAGCCACGACGCCCTGTTTGCCAAGCTGGAGGAGCGCTGGAAGGCATACCGCAAGCAGTCCAAGACCACCCTGCTGGATGCTTCCGAGGGAGAACTGTGGACCCAGTACATGCTGCCGGAATATGATCCGAATATGATTTTTGCCAACGCCCCCAAGCTGACCCGCCTGTGGCGCGACCATGACGGCCGCCGGGTGGCCCGGCCGGACGCCGTAGCCACCATCAAGGAACTGCACCGCCGGGGCTATACCCTTGGCATCATCGCCAACACCGTGACGGAGACGGAGATCCCCGATTGGATGGCCGCTGACGGCGTGGCACAGTGTTTCAAGACCACGATCCTCTCCTCCAAGGTGCGTCTGCGCAAGCCGGACCCGGACATCTATCATTTGGCCTGCCGCTGCATCGGTACGCCGGAAGCCAACTGCGCCTATGTGGGCGATAACCCGGTGCGGGACGTGGAGGGCACTCAGGCTGCCGGCTTCGGTATGATGATCCGGATCGATGAGCCGGATACGCTGAACAAGGAAAAGGCCACCGGCAAGGAGTTTACCCCGGATCATGTCATCACCAGCCTTTCTGAATTGCTGGACATCTTCCCTGAGCGGGCTTAAAGGAGGACCTATGGAAAAACAGTATAAAGCCGTCTTTTTCGACTTGGGCGGCACTCTGCGCATTGCTTTCCTGGAGGAGGCCTATATGCGCCACGCCCGTCGGAAAATGGCGGAGATCGCAGGCACGGATATGCCTTATGAGGAATTCTATCAGATGATCGAGGAGCGCTACGAGCCGTACCGCAAGTGGGCTTTGGGCGAGTTCAAGGAATCCGGAGATGAAGAGCTGTGGTGCAAATGGCTGCTGCCGGACTATGACCCGGCCCGGATCCGTCAGGTGTGCCATGAGCTGAGCTTCCAGTACCGGCAGACCAAGGGCCGCCGCGAGGTGGTAGACGGCGGTGTGGAGGTCATCAAGGGCCTGCATGAGCGCGGCTACAAGCTGGGAATCATCTCCAACCTCATCGGTGAGAACGAGGTGCCCGACTGGCTGGAGGAGGACGGTCTGGATTCCTATTTTGACACAGTGATCCTCTCCTCCGTGTGCCACATGCGCAAGCCCTGCTCTGAGATCTACGATCTGGCCTGCCAGCAGATCGGCGTGAAGCCGGAGGAGTGCGTGTCCGTTGCGGACAACATCAAGCGCGACATTGCCGGGGCCAAGAAGGCCGGTATCGGCTGCAATATTATTTTCCGGTCTCCGGAGAAGAAGCATCCCGTGGAATTTACGGAGGAAAACCGCCCGGACTATGTGATTGAAGATTTCCGGGAGATTCTGAACATTCTGCCCTGATGACGCATTCCGGGCCAGCAGCCCGGTGAAAAGGAGGAAGCAAGCCATGAATACGGACATCCGTTATATTTTTCTGGATCTGGGCGGTACCTTCCGAGTCATTGACGAGGACCCGGCTTATCTGGCTGCCGCCCGGGCGAAGATCGCGGAGTTGTGCGGCGTGAAAACGGAAGATCCAACCCAGTGGTTCGAGGACGTGATCGACAAGCGGTACGATGTATACCGGGAATGGGCGCTGAAATATATGTGCGAGGCCCCGGAAGAGGTGCTGTGGCGGCGTTGGCTGGCCTATGACTGCGATCCGGAGCTGATCCGGCGCAATGCCTCGGAGCTTTGCTACCAGTACCGGCAGACCAAGGGCCGCCGCACGGTGGTAGAGGGCGGCGCAGATACAGTGAAGGAGCTGTGCCGCCGGGGCTACACTCTGGGCATCATCTCGGATCTGGTGGGCAGACGGGAAGTGGACGAGTGGCTGGATCAGGATGGCCTGCGCCCCTATTTCCAGACGGTCCAGCAGTCCTCGGTCACCTATATCCGGAAGCCCGGCCCCGCGATCTACTATTACGCCATGGAGGAAGTGGGCGCCGAACCGGAAAACTGCTGCTATGTGGGGGACAATCTGAATCGGGACATCATCGGCGCCAAGGCCGTCGATTTCGGCATGACCGTCACAGTACAGTATCAGAAGGAGAAGCCCCTGAAGCTGACGGCGGAGAACCGCCCGGACGCCAAGGTCTATCGGTTCCCGGACCTGCTGGACATCTTCCCCAAGCGGGGGCAGGTGGCCGTGGAAAAGCTGATCCCGCCGGAGGATGGACAATAAGTTCGCCCCGGTCGGATAAAAAAATGCGCAGTGGCGCGGGAAAGAACCGTTTCACGCACCGCTCGACTCATAAGGAGGTACTTTTTATGTCTGAATCTAAGCGCGGCGGCGCGCAGCTGGCGCGGGCCGTGGAAAAAGCGTATCAGGCGGGGCAGGATGACTACCATCTGGAACCCATGGTCCTGGTGGAGAACGGTAAGCCTGTGGGCAAGATCGGAGACGGCGATGCCGCCGTGTTCTGCTGCCGCCGCGGTGAGCGGGAGATCGAGCTGACGGAGCTGTTCACCGATCCGGACTTCAACAAGGTGCAGCGGAACCAGCTGAAGGATCTGGATTTCGTCATCATGACCATGTATCATGATAAGTTCAAGGATCTGCCCATCGCCTTTGCGCCGTCTCATGTGGTGAAGCCTCTGGCTCAGGTCCTCAGCGAGGCGGGGAAGAATCAGTTCCACTGCGCGGAGAGCGAGAAGTATGCCCATGTGACCTTTTTCTTCAACGGCGGCGAGAACGCGCCCTTCCCCGGCGAGGATGACGTGTGCGTGCCGTCCCCCAAGGGCATTGACTTTGACCAGCAGCCGGAGCTGAGCCTGCCTGCCGTGGCGGATCAGGTCATGGGTGCGTTGGGGAAATACGATTTCGTGGTGACCAACTTCGCCAACGGCGACGTGATCGGCCACACCCTGAATACCGCCGCCAAGCTGGAAGCCTGCAAGCATGTCAGTCACTATCTGGATGTGGTGGTCCATGACGCGCTGGCCAAGGGCTATGTGGTGGCCGTCACCGCGGACCACGGCAACATTGAAAAGCTGTACACCGCCGCAGGCAAGCCTGACGGCGCCCACACCACCAATCTGGTGCCTTTCATTCTGATGGACCCCGCCCACAGCGGCCCCATTGCCCTGCGGGACGGCTGTCTGGGTGACGTGGCGCCTACGGTGCTGAATGTCATGGGCATCCCACAGCCTGCGGAGATGACCGGCAGATCTCTGGCGGAGGGACACGATTTCGGCAAGGACCGGAAGATGCTTCTCATCATCTGCGATGGTTGGGGTCTCGGCTCCGGCGATGACGGCGACGCGATCCATCTGGCGGATACCCCCTACTGGGATTCCCTGCTGGCGGAGCAGTCCTGGAGCAAACTCCACGCCTCCGGCGAGCATGTTGGCCTGGGAAGCGGAAAGGCCGGCAACTCCGAGGCAGGCCACTCCAATCTGGGTGCAGGCCGCTGCGTCATGCAGGATGACGTCCGTCTGGACGCCGCTGTGAAGGACGGCAGCTTCAAGAAGAACCCCATCTTCCTGCAGGCCATCGAACACGCCAAAAAGAACGGCACGGCGCTGCATCTGCTGGCATATCTCACTTATAAATCCTCTCACGGCTGCATCGACTACCCGTTGGCCATCTGCGAAATGGCCCGGGATGCCGGACTGGATCAGGTATTCTTCCACATCATCTTTGACGGCCGCTCCACGGAACCCGGCTCCGCACCCAAGCTGCTGGCAGAGCTGGACGAAAAGCTGGACACCATCGGCGTGGGTCGCATTGTGGACGGTGTGGGCCGCGGCGTGGCGCTAGACCGGGACAAGAACTATGACAAGGTGAAACGGGCCTATGACGCCATGGTGGACGGCGCAGGTACCCGGTATGAGTAAGCCTCCGGCATAAACCGCCCCCCAAAAAAAGAAAACCAAGAGAATGTTAAAAATCCCGCAGAGAGCAAATACTCTCTGCGGGATTTTTGCACGGGAAAAGTGCGAAAAAGCAACAAATCACGGAACAGACATCGAAAACGGGAATATTTGCGTTGGCGGACTGCTGATCTGCACCCCGACTGAAAGCCGCAAAAAGTGCCCGGACCGCCACAGCGGTCCGGGCCTTCTTGTCATACATCAAAACAGGGATCAGCGGGCGTCCTTCAGAATCGTGTAAACCTCGTAAATGTCCTTCACGCTGTAAGTGGGCTTCACGTCTGCGGGAACATTGGTGTCCTTCAGCTTGGTGAGGTAGGAGTCGATGTGGAAGGTGGCGCCGAAGCCCATGCGGATGGGGCCGATGACGTCCCGGGAGAGGGTATCGCCCACATAGGCACAGCTGGCGGGGTCAGACTGGACCTGATGGAGGGAGACAAGAAAAATGTTGGGGTCTGGCTTGCGATATCCGGTGACGGAAGAAAGCGTCACATCCTGGAAGTAGTCCCGGATGCCGTAGTCTTTCAGAACGTCAAACACCTGATAGAGACTGGCTGTGTTGCTGATGACGCCCAGCTTCATACCCAGCCCCTTCAGCCCTTCCAGCATTTCCTTCACGTGGGGGCGGAGAGTACGGTGATAGTGGGTGATCTCCCACATGTGGGCCAGCTCCTCGGCGTAAGGACGCACAGAATCTTCATTCAGGCCGAAATCCGTCAAAACGAAGCTGCCCCAGATCTCCTCCGGCTTCAGCTCCCGCTGCCGGGGGTCCCGGTAAGCGCCGTAACGTTCCCAGCCGGCATTGATGCTCTGAGCCGCAGTTTCAAAGTCCATGTTCAGATCGATGCCGTGAGCGCGCAGAATATCCAGCACGCCCTGAATGGAAGAATGGCGGCTTTCATCGTCAACCCAGATGTCCTCCAGAGTGCCGCCCATATCGAACAATACAGTATCTATCATAGTTTCACAGCCTTTTTTTAAAGTTGCATACATGGGAAAAACGGTATTCAGAGGGAGTTTCTGCGGCGAAGCAGCCACCAGGAGCTTCCAAAACCCATCAGCAGCGGCACAGGGACCATCATACCGAAGAGCTGGAGAAACAGGACCGACGCGCCGTGATCGCCCCGTAGCAGGAGCAGCATGGTCACCAGACTGGCGAGGGCCAGCAGCAAGAGCCAGCCGTATGCAGCCAGAACAGTCTGAGGGTGGCAGATCAGGTGGGTCAGCGCGCAGATTGCTGTCCCGATCAGGGCGGGGAGCAGTGCACTGACCAGATTTTCTACCGCCCGGGGCGCAAGGGCAAGCCATGCGTGAATGGGATCGGTCAGCAGAAAGAAGGCCGCGCCGTAAACTGCCAGAAAGAGGATGGACAGGCAGAAGGAATTCAGCAGCAGCGTGCTTTTTACATGGCCGTTTTCCGTCAGCCGGAAGGCATCCCAAAAGGATTCCACCCGTCTGGCCTGTTCTTTTTCCCGTTCTGCCCGGCGCAGTTCTTTTTCAAAATCCTGGTTCATGTTATCTCCTATCTGAATGATTCAAAAGGCCCGGGCAGCGGCGGTTGCCGCCGCCCGGGAAAA
>OGFF01001028.1_pt1 | contig 33126 bp, 29 predicted proteins | sample 1570751 | NCBI WGS metagenome assembly OGFF01 (sample SAMEA2581951, study PRJEB24529) | metagenome | biome: Human gut stool | place: China | collected 2011 | reverse complement strand
ATCTCCTTCTGCTACTTTGTATTGTCTTCCACAGCTTTCAATTATTGCGTACATTTTAAATGCACCTCCCTTATTTGTATACTCGCTAATCCTCAAAAAAGGTAGTTACTGTATGTTTGTAACATTTAGTTACCTTGATTAAGCGGATTACAGTTAACTATTATACTATATATTTTTGTGGCTGTCAATAAATTTTTCATAAAAAGCAAAAAAAAGCACCCCCGCCTTAGCCGCAAGATGTTGGTGAATTTTTAATAACCTGCCTCCTCAAAAAACAGGTGGGTGCCAACCTTAATACTCATGGGCTTCTTACGACCAAAAAGGAAGCAAGCATGCACGCCATATCAAGAGATAAGCCCCTCTTAAAACTTGTAGGTTCTAAAAATTCTGTCTACACGCACTACGCAGGGTAGCTTTTTCTTTTCTATTAAATTATACTTATAATAACATCAATTCGAAAAAAATTCAACTCCTAAAACCTTGAAATTTTTTCAAAAATAACGTTAAAATTATAATACCTCTTTTTTTATCAATTATACTCACTCAAACTGCATTTTTCAAATTTGATTTTTTATAGAGTAGGCCTCTACTTTCATGACAAACAAAATATACAATCTGATACTTCTTAGCCAAACTATTAAGCAAACCAATAGCATTGGCAATTTTCCCCTCATCCAAATTAACAAAAGGATCATCTAAAATAATAAAAGGCTTCTCATTTTCAAACAAACTATCAATCAAACTAAGTCTCATACAAATATAAATCAAATCCCTATATCCTGTACTAAAATAATCAATCTCCTTATTAGAGCCATACTCATTTATCTTCACATTAAGATTAACATCAACAGAAACCTCCATTTCTTTTCCGCCAATCAGCTTCAAATTATTCACAAAACTATTTTTCATTTTATCCAAATAATGTGATGAAAATTGCTCTTTTGCAGTTTCCAAAAGCTTTTTAGTTTTCTCTAAAATATCACAATTTTCTTTCATTTCATCAATCTTGCCTGAAATTTCTTCTATATTATTTTCTATATCAAATACTGTATCTAAATTACTTTCCAAAAGCTCTATCTGATTTTTATTGTAATTTTTTTCATCATTAATTTTGTTAATTTGATTTGTAAGTTCTATTAACTTAGTCTCAAGTTCTTTTCTATCAGCATTTTCCGAGGATTTTTCTTTTTCCTCTTGTAGTTCTTTTATGTTATTTGTTTTTTCATATTCTTCTTTCGCTTTAAGTTTAACCTCAAAATCTTGTTTTTGCCTTAATAAATCTGCTTTTTTCATCTTTATTTCTTGAGCAAATGTAACATAAGAATTATTTAGCTCTTTAAAATATCTAAGTAAATAATTTTTTATACTTTCTTCTAACTCATTTAGATTATTCAAAATCTCTTTTTGCTTCTCAAATATTGAATCAATTGAGTTCATTAAATCATTATATTTTACAAAATTCGACTTTATCTCTGTAAGTTTTATTAACATATCTTCCTCGGAATTATCTGCCGAAAAATCTTCCACAAATTCAGATACTTCTCTTCGTATTGATATCTCTTTTGATTGTAAATTTTCAATCAATTCTTTTATTTCATTTAATTCCTCGTCTTTTTCTAAAATTTCTTTATCTTTTTTCTTAAAAGAATTTATTTTTGCAAATGTTAAAACTAATAGTATGATTCCGTACTATGAAAGACACAATTGATACTTGTACCATTTGTGTTACAAATGTTCCAATTCCTGCAATTATGCATATTATAGCAATTATTCCTAATGCTACTCCAATATTTTTACTGCTGTTTTTTTGCTTACAAAGTTCGTCTTGCTCTTTTTTTAGAGATATAGTTTTTTCTTCATTTAATTTTATTTTGTTTTCTACATCGCCTAGGCCATTATACTCTGAAATTACATTATTTATCTTCTTTTCTGTTAATTCTTTGCCTTGGAATATACTCTTTAATTTTTCTATTTCACTATTATTTGATGCAGACATTTCGTAATTTTTTATTTCAACTTTATATTTTTCTATTAATAAGCATTTTTCTATTAAAGTTTCTATTTCAATATCTGTTGGTATGCCTTCCTTAAAAAATTCTTGGAGTTCTAAAAGTATATTTTTGCTTTCTTCTACGTTTTTTTCTAGGATTTTATAATTTTCAAGTTTTGCATTTTTTGTTTCTTCTTGAGCTTTTTGGTTAAGTAAAACATTTATATTTTCACGTTCTTGTTCTTTTGCTTTTAGCTCATTTTTTAATAAATTATATCTTTCTTTTCTATCTTGTAAAATCTTTTCATTAATTTTACTTTGCTCTAGTTTCTTCTCTAAAGCTGTTTTTTCTAATATTTTTTGGTTAATTTCTCCTCTATCGCCTGTTTTTTTGTAATTTTTTATTGCCTTATCTAATACATCTATTGCTTGCTCTGAAGTGTTTACGTCATTTTCGTTTTCTAATATATTTCCAAGTTTAGCATTTAAACTGTCATTCATTGATGTTTCAATACTTTGGCCAGATATAAATGTACTTCTTTCATAAGCTTCTTTATTTAATTTAAAAATTTCCTCTCCAATATTCTCAGAATAATCTTTGCACTCTAAATTTGTTGATAAATCATAAATTCTAAATGTATCATCTGCTTCTTTCTTTTCAAAAAATCTTTCTACTCTATATCTTTTGTCATTTATTTCAAATTCTATACTTCCACCAAAGGCTCCTCCTTGCCAGGGCATATATTTTTTTCTGTCTATTAATGTTTTTGTATTTCTTTTGGCTTCCATTCCATAAAACATCGCTTTTATAAAACTTGCAAATGTTGTTTTTCCAAATCCATTTTCTTCTTTTATTGTGTTTAATCCATCCTCAAAACTATAATCATAGTTAGACAATTTTCCAAAGTTTTCTATATGGCATTTTAATAATTTCATTAGTTTACCTCCTCTCCTGTTAGTGCTTTTATTCCTGTTGTTATTATTTTTCTTTTTTCTTCTTCTGGCAAATCTTGTTTTAAAACTAGTCTTATAAATTCTCCTTTAAGTGATGCATCATTTTCATATTTCATATAATCTATTTTTAATATAGTTTCATCGTAAATTTTAGCAAAATAAAACATATTTTTATACTTTTTTTCTAAGTAATTTATGTCTCTTTCAGAATTTATATCTACTTTTCCTGTTAAAATGATTTTTATTAATGCCTCTTTTTCTATGTCTTTTACACTATTGTCTATTTTTTCTTCTACCTCCAAAGTTGTTAAAGTATCTGTTATGTCAACACTTACTTCGTATAGATGCCTTCCAGCAAATGGAATGAATTTTGATGTTATCTTATTTTCTTCCTCATCTACATCTAGTAAAACAAATCCTTTTTCACCACATTCATCAAATCCTCTTCCTTCTAAGCATCCAGAATAACAATAAATTCCTCTGTTATCAATTCTTTCTTGTTTAAATTTGTGAATATGTCCTAAGGCTAAATAATCAATATTTTTGTTTTTTAATGACTGAATATTTATTATTTCAGCCTTATCTTTTTGGTCATATTTTACTTCTTGTCCGTGAAGAGTTACAATATTTATATCGTTTTTGTTTAACATTAATGTGCTATAAATTTCATAATTACTTACTTCGCCAAATTCAATTCCAGAAATTACTACTTTTCCATATCTATAGCTTGTCCAACCTGTATTTGTAAATAATTTTAAATTTGATGGTATTTCTTCTAAATCTAATATAAAACTTGCTTCATCGTGATTTCCTTTTAAATATATAAAATCAATTTCTGGATGTGAGCAAATACTGTCTAATACTACGTTTTTTGCTTTTACAGTTATATTTTTCTTGTCAAACATATCTCCCGCAATTATTATAATTTTAACATCATTTTTAGATGCATATTCTACCATATTTTGATATGTTCTTAAAATTTCGTCTCTACGTTCTTTGGCTTTCATACTATCTAAATTAGATTTCATTTTAGAGTCTAAATGTAAGTCACTACAGTGAATAATTTTCATTTTATCATTCCTTTCTGGCAACATTTTTGCCTCATTTGTATATATTTTTTTGGTTTTCAGTAAAAAAATAGAAAAGAGGAGTGTGTTCCCCTTTTCTAATTATTTACATCCGTCACAGTGAGAACAACCACCACTACAACCATTTCCTTTATCTTGGTCATCATTGGGATTTCCATTCCAATCTAATTCTATTAAATTTCCACATTCTGGACATCTAATTTCATTAAAATCCTCGTCAATTTCAGCATCAAATTCATAGTTACAATATGGACAACTTATTGTAAAGTTTTCTTCTTGTACTTCATCATATATATCTTCATATACATTATCCATTTTATCATTTAATTCCTGAATTAAGCGGTCTGCTTGTTCTTGTTTTTTTATTAAAGCATTTAATTTATCTTCTTTATAATCCATAATTTTTTCAATTTCGCCTGCCATAAAATCGACTAAATCCGATGTTCTCTGTTTTACATATAATAATTCTTCTTTGTCTTTTATGTTCTCATCTAGGTCTTTGAAAAAATTATTCATTTCTTTTTTTAAGTTTTCTAACATAATTTGCCTTTCTTTTTTCCCATTGGGACCGTTTCTTTTGGCGAAAAGAAACGGTCCTTTCGCCAAAAGAAACGGTCCCAATATGAAAAATTATATTCTTTCCATATATTCACAAGTACGTGTATCTACTCTTAATACATCACCAATATTTACAAACATAGGAACTTGAAGTTCTAGTCCTGTTTCTAGTGTTGCAGGTTTTCCCGATGTTGTTGTTGTGTTTCCAGCAAATCCTGGTTCTGTATATGTTACTTCTAGTTCTACAAATATTGGAGGTTCAACAGCAAATACTTTTCCTTTGTATGAAAGTATTTTTACTTGCATATTTTCTTTTAAGTATTTTAAGCAATCTCCTAATTGTTCTTTGTTTAATGGCATTTGGTCATAAGTGTCATTATCCATAAAGTAATATAAGTCTCCATCATTGTATAAATATTGCATTTCTTTTTTCTCTATTTCTGCTCCTGGATATTTATCTGATGGGTTAAATGTTTTTTCTAAAACTGCACCTGTTATTACGTTTTTTAATTTTGTACGTACAAATGCTGATCCTTTTCCTGGTTTTACGTGTTGGAATTCTACTACTCTATATACGTTTCCTTCCATTTCGAATGTTGTTCCGTTTCTAAAATCTCCTGCTGAGTATACTGCTGCCATATTGATTTTCTCCTTTCAAATTTTCAAATTATCTATTTTTTATGTTTTCTCATTTTTAAATCTATCTTTCCGATTTAAAGAGCTTCGATTATTATACACTCTTTATCCGATTCTGTCAAGGCAATTGCGCCTTTCTTTGTTACTAGCACTGTATCTTCTATTCTTACTCCAAAATTTCCTGCTATATATATTCCTGGTTCATCTGTTATTATCATGTTTTCTTTTAAGCATGTATCGTTTTTTATTCCAACAATTGGTGCTTCGTGTATTTCTAGTCCTACTCCGTGTCCTAAGCTGTGTATTAGTGTTTGACCATTTATGTTAAAGTCACTTTCTACGCCTTTTACAATTGATTTTATATTTGCACCATCTCTTATTTGATTTAATGCCATTTTTTGATTTTTTAGTACCAAATTGTATATACTTTTTTGCTCCTCTGTAGGTTTTCCTATAAATATTGTCCTTGTCATATCTGAGCAATAGCCATTTACAACACATCCCATATCTATTGTGATTATATCTTGTTTTTCAATTGTTCTATCTGTTGGTACTGCGTGTGGTTTTGATGAATTTTCTCCTGAGGCAACTATTGTTTCAAATGATTCTCCCTCACTATTATTCATATAATAATCATGTATTTTTCTTGCTATTTGTTTTTCTGTAAGTCCTGGTTTTATATAATTTTTAAGCATTTCAAAACAATTATCTGTTATTTCACAAGCTTTTTTTATATTTGCAATTTCGTCATCATCTTTTATCATTCTTAGTTGAATTAATAATTCTTCAGCTTCAACAAAATTGTTGATTTTAAATTTTCTTATATATTCTTTGTATTTTTTATATGTTAAATAACCTTCCTCAAATCCAACATTTTCACAAAATAAAAAGAAATTTTCATATTCATCTTTTGATATGTTTTTTTGGTCGTCTACAACAATATCATCAAATGGAGTTATTATAGAAGATACATATTCCATATATCTTCCATCTGTTATAAAAATATTTTCTTTTCTTGTTAAAAGCAAAATTCCTTCTGCTTCTATTTTTGTTAAATACCTTATATTTATTGGATTTGCTATTATCATTCCTTGTAAATTTAATCCTGCCATTTTATTACGAATCGCTTGCAATCTATCATTCATCTTTTATTCCCCTTAATTGTTTTTACTATATAAACCTAGTGTGAAGATATTCATTAATATACCAATAAGACTTGCTGATGGTACAAATATTGATATAAATGCACCTACTACTATAAATGGTCCAAATGGTATGTATTCATCTGTTTTCTTTATTTTTGTAGCTAATAAAAATATGCTAATTATTGCACAAATTAAAAATGATACTAATGATACTATTATTATATTTGTTAGTCCAAAATATAATCCAAGTGCTCCCATTAGTTTTACATCTCCAAGCCCCATTGCTTCTTTTCCATATACTAAACCGCCTAAGAGAGTTATTATTAAAAATATTCCTCCACCTGCTAGCATTCCAAGTAACATATTTATCGAAATTGCTACATTCGAAAATCCGTATAAAAAAGCAAATACTAAACCAATTTCAAACATTGTTAGGTTAAGCCTATTTGGTATTATTTGTAATTTATAGTCTATAACCACAACACTTAAAAGCATTGGCGCAAGTATTAAATATTTTATTAAATCTAAATTTTCTAAAAAACTTTTTTGTATTCCATATCTATATAATATTGCAATATAAATAAAAGACATTATAATCATAAAAATATAGTTCGGACTAAATTCTTTTCTATATTCTGAAAATATTTCTTTTGTAAAAACTTTTTTATATTCTGGTAGTCTTTTATTCATCCAATTTACGAATTCTCCAACAAAAAGGCCGAAGAATTGCAACAATTATATAATATACTATATTTACATCATTAAAATACATTTTTTTCACCTTTATTTAATTTTTTCTTTATCTTGTTTTCTATTGGTCGTTTCCAAGCAGTGTACCAAAAGTCTTTTTTATCAACTGGATCTACCAATATTGTAAACATTTTACATCTATTTCCGCCTATTACATCTGTAAATATTTGGTCTCCTACTACCGCAATATTTTCAGCTTTAAGATTTAATTTCTTTTGCACTTTTATAAAACCTTTTTTTGATGGTTTTTTGGCAAAATATTCATACTCAATTTCTAATTTTTTTGCTACATTTTCTACCTTTTCTTTTTTATTTGTATTTGATAGAATATACATTTTTATTCCTTGACCTTGTAACTCGTGTGACCAACTTACAATTTCTTCTGATAAATTTTTATTATAGTCTATTAAAGTATTATCAACATCTAAAATTAAGGCTTTTATTTTATTTTTTATTAAAAATCCTATTTTTATATCTAGTACAGAACTAAAATATGCTTTTGGATATATTTCTTTCATAGTTTATTTGAATGCTAACATTTTTTTGCTAGCAAAATCTCCTTCTTTCTATATTAAAAATACAATTGCAAGTATTATTACTTTTATTAAGGTTTCTAACATTAATTGATAATTTACTGTTTTTATTCCTATATCATTTAATTTTTCATAGCTTTTTATAATTTTGTCTATTTCTTCATCTGATGATATTTTTACTTCTTCCATAAACTCTTTTGCTAAATATTTTGCTTTTATCATTGCATCATTTTCTAAGTAACTTCTTACAAAATAATATATATAACTAAACAATATCATTATTGCTATGTATAGCATTGAATCTTGTAATTTATTTAATATTGCTAATATTGTAACTATAATAAAATAAAGTAGATATATATTAGAATAAATAAAATTAAAAACCTGCATTTTTCTTTTTTGAACAGAGTGTAAACATTCGTGTGCTATTGTTTGTATTCTTGTATAACTTCTTTTTACATCTGCTATTATTATTTTGTCACTTAAAGCAATATACATACTTGTTTTAGCTTCTTTATCTTCTACTATTTTTACGGTAGAATTATTCAATTTATTTAATATGTATTTACATATTTCTATGTTTGATGGATATCCTTCTATTAATTTGTTGAATTTCTTTTCCTCATATTCTACAAATTGTTTTAATTTTCTCATATTAATGTCATATACTTTTGCAAGAACTAAAAGTACTACTGCTAAAAGCATTATTATAATTATTAAATTCATCTTTTCACAACCTTTTAAGTTTATCCCATTACGTCTTTAACCGCTTCACTTATTGTTTTATTTATATCTCCTAATAAAATATTAAACTTGAATTCGGCATCAAAATACTTTTTTATTTCTGGAATTTCAATTAATTCTGCATATAGATTTTGAATTTTAGCCATCTTTTCGTTGTCTGTTTTTCCAGTTTGAATTGTGTTTAATTGCTCCTCATATCTTGCTTTTTCAAACTCAGATATTTTTATTTTAAATTCTGGCTCTAGGCTTATTGCTTGCTTTGCCTCTTTAAAATCGTTATATTCTTTTGTTTCTTTTATTTCTTTAGATAATTGATTAATGGTATCATAAATATTCATATTTTTTTCCTTTCTTAAAGGCAATATACTTGATTTATTTTTAATTATCTTTAATATTGTTTAAATCAAGCCTATTATGCATAAGCTTGATTTTTTCTAAATGTAAGCAAATTTGTAATTTCGCCTTTTGCTGGTTTCTTTGCTTTATTTTCTTTTTCTTGTTCAATTTCTTTTCTTTGTTTTTCTGCAACTGTTTCACAAATTGCTTTTTGGTAAGTAAAGTGTGTATCTTGTGCTATTTTTGCCCAATTATATTCGTTTCTTACTTTTGCTTTTGCTTTTTTTACTATATTACTACATAATTGTGGGTCAAATAATAATTCTAGTATTGCATCTGCTATAGAGTTACTATTTCCACAATAACTCTTCATTCCTGTTTGACGATGTTCTACTATTTCGTTTAATCCTCCAATATCTGATACTACAACTGGTACTTCTGCTAGCATTGCTTCTAATGTTACTATTCCAAATGGTTCATAAGTACTTGGGAATACTGATATATCTGCTGCTTTATACATTTTTGCAACATCTTTTCCATTTAAGTATCCTGCAAAACATACTTTATCTCCTAATCCCATATTGTATACTTCTTGTTTTAATTCATTTATCATTCCGCCTTTTCCTGCTATTACAAGTTTTGCATCGTGATAATGTTCTAATATTTTTGGCATTGCTCCAATTAAGTATTGTACACCTTTTTCATAAACTAGTCTTCCCATAAATAATATTATTTTTTCATTATCTAAGGCGTATTTTCTTCTAAAGTCATAATCTCTATCTATTCCTGAATAATTAGTTAAATTTACTCCATTTGCTACTACATTTATTTTTTCAAATGGTAAACCAAATAGTCTTTGTAATTCACCTTTCATAAAATTACTATTTACTATTACTTCTGTTGATTCATAAGTTAACATCCATTCCGTATCATTTATGTATTTTTGATTTGCTTCTCTTATTCCACTATTTCTTCCTGCTTCTGTTGCGTGTATTGTAGAAACAATTGGCATATCATAAGCTTGTTTTAATGTTTTTGCTGCATAGGCAACTAACCAATCATGTGCATGTATTACATCAAATTTTCCTTCTTTTGCTATTATTTCTCCTGTTTTTGCAACCATGTTGAAGTTTAATTGCATTACCCAATCTATAAAGTTGTTTGGATTTATCATAAAGTTGTCTACTCTATATACTTTTACTCCTTTGTCTAGTTCATAATATGGTGCATTTCCTTCTCTGTATGTTACAACTGTTACTTCATGCCCATCTTTGATTAATCTTTTTGATAAGTCGTTTACAACTCTTGCAATTCCTCCTACTACTCTTGGTGGATATTCCCATGTTAACATTAAGATTTTCATCTTTTTTTACTTCCTTTCTTAAAAAGCATTTTCTTGTGTTTATTTTTAGATATTTTTCTACATTTGTTCCTATTTTATACAATACAAGCAAAATTGTAAATAGTTTTTTTAAATTTTTTTACTTTTATTTCACTATTTTATTCTTTGTTTAATATAACTTTCAAATGTCTAATTCCATCCTTTACAGTTTTTAAATGTGATTTTCCATCCCTTTTATCCCTATAAAAATTTATTGGAATTTCTTTAATTTTCAAGTTTTCCTTTTGTGCTTTTATAATCATTTCTGTTGCATATTCCATGCCCTCAGATATGCAATTTAGATTTACAATTTTCTCATTATTATATCCTCTTAATCCACAATTAGCATCATAAATTTTTGCTCCATACTTCATTCTTATAAGCCACGAAATAATTGGTGTTCCTATATATTTATGAGAAAACTTAATTGCTTCTTTTTCCATTTTGCCTTTATATCTGTTTCCAATTATCAAATCATTCCCGTTTTTTAATTCACTTACTATTGGCATAATTTCTAAAATATTATAGCTATCATCTGCATCAACCATTATGACATATTTTCCGAATAGCTTCTATTGTTCCATATCTTAGTGCATTTCCATATCCTTTTTTATCTACTTTTATTACCCTTGCCCCTTGTTTTTTAGCTATTTTTATAGAATTATCTTCACAACCATTATCTACAACTAATATTTCAGCATCTAAATTTTCTTGTTGTATTATTTGTTTTGCTTTTTTTAGGCAAATTCCTATCGTCTTTTCTTCATTCAAACAAGGAATTAATATTGTTATATCTTTTTTAGGATTTAATTTTATTTTTTCTTTTAAAGTTTCTTGATTTTGATCATTTTTTTTCTTTATATTCTGTACAAAAAAGATGATCGCAAGTAAACTAAATAAAATTTGTACCCCATAAGTATTTGCCAAATACATAGTATTTAAAGCATCTGTATACATGGTTATATATGTAAATGTTATTATAAAAATCCTACATAAATATAATCCCGCAAGACCTAATAAAATTAAAATTTCATTATATATTTTGTTATGGTTTATGATTGAACATATAATTAATCCAATAACACAAATAAGTGAAATTTTAAACATTATAGGATTAATCTTTATATATATATTTTTTATTTGTTTTAGAGCATTTAATCTATTTTGATTTTCTGTTCCGTTGTAAGTAATTTCTGTATCTATTTCTTCTCTGGTTATATTTTTCCATTTTTCATTTTCTTGTAAATCATTACTTAATCTATTTTGAACAACTATTTTTAGTAAATAAAAATTGTTTTCCATTCTTATTGTGTCTTTACATTTTTTTATAGAATTTATAATATCCTCAAAATTAAATCTTGGAACATTTGTTACTCTTTTATTTTTATATCCTTCTATTTTACCTTCATCTATCGCATTATTTATTTCATTTGCTAATTCTTTATAATATTGATTAGCTGTTTTAGCATCTTTATAATATCCTTTTGCATCAACACCTTTTATTATAGCCCAATGTATCCATCCACCTTGAATCTCACCTATTTTACCATCTCCACATTTTGACCATTTGTCTGCTTCTTCTCCAGTTAAATATTCTTCTATCTCTTTAAATTTAGGACTTATCTCACATATTCTTTTTATTGTTTCTTGGCTTACAGGTACTTTGCTATATATCTCGTTAGGTATCACTCTAGTTATTGCTCCATATGCTTCTTTGAATTCTTTTGACCAATATTGATTTAATTCAAAAACGCCATAATTTTTATAGTTTACAGTGCATATTGTTAAATTATTTATTATAAATATCGCTATTGGAATTGCATACATTCCTATTAATATTTTTGAGCTTTTTATTTTTTTGTCTTTGATTATAAATATTATTGTTGTAATTGTAGATATAATTACAAATGGTAATATCCATATACTTTCCTCTCTACATAAATAAAGTGCCGAAAGCGTTATTCCCAGTCCTATAAAATATTTTATTTGTTTTTTTGGAGAATTTTCTCTATTTAGAAATATACTGTAAGAAAATCCTATAAGTAACATTGTTAAACTAGTATATATTCCATCTCTATATACTCTACATATTTCTGTTGAAAATGTTACTGGATTAAATAACAATATTGCAAATATTATATATAGGATTTTTTTGTTTTTTATTGTTTTACTAAATGTATATATAACAAATAGGCATGAAACATCATACAATAGTTCTTGCCCTATTAAAAATGGTATGTGTAATTTATTTAAGATTGCAATAAATATTGGCGTGATTGGTCCTTTTACAAGGGTTAGGGAGTTGTATTCCCCTAACCATTTTCCTTGTAAAATACTGTTTGCTTGTTTTAACATTAGTGCATCGTCATATTTGTTTTCTGGTATGTATTTTATTGGTTGCACTGAGATTAGGTATATTTTTAGAAGAATTAAAAGTATTATTATTATTGTTGTTGTTATTTTATTTTTCATATTTTATCCTTTATTTTACTGTTACATTTCCATTTTCACTTGTTTTTGCTAATTCTGATAGGATGGGACATGTTCCTGTTAGTTGGATTGGTTTTGTTGTTCCATCAAAGCAACTGCCATATACCCATTTTGATGAACCGTCTAAATTTGCATTTATGGTAATTTCTCCAGTAAGATTAGTGCATCCTGAAAAAGTCCTAGTCATCCTCGTTACGCTATTTGGTATTTCTGGTGCAGTTGTTAATCCTGTACATCCTGAAAAAGTACTAGACATACTCGTTACGCTATTTGGAATTTCTGGTGCAGTTGTTAATCCTGTACATCCATCAAAAGTATAATCTATACTCGTTACGCTATTTGGAATTTCTGGTGCAGTTGTTAATCCTGTACACCATTGAAAAGTATAATCCATGTCCTTTACACTATTTGGTATTTCCGGTGCAGTTGTTAATCTTTTACAATCTGTAAACGTTTCGCTCATATAAATTACACTACTTGGAATTTCTGGTGCAGTCGTTAATCCTGTACATCTATAAAAAGCTCTACTTAAATCTGTCACTTCTACAAACCTTTCTTCTTCTTTGCTATAAATATACTGCGGTATCTTTCCAACTATTTTTCCATCATCATCTATCCCCCCATCATATGCATAATCCATTGCATATGCTGATTCACATGAAAAAATCCCCCATGTTCCATCTCCTTTTTTGCTCGTTCTCCATAAATCCATATTAACAGGCTTTCCATCTGTTCCTATTCCAATGAATGAGCTTTTAACCTGTTCTTTATGTTTCATAGACTCAGGATTCTTATTTGCATCTTCTAAAATTTTATCCCAATTTACACTTCCTCCTGTAGCTTCTACTCTGTAATCTTGTCCGTCTACTGTTACCGTCCATCCATTTGTTGCATCTCCTGTTATTTCGTATTTTCCTTCTCCTATGTTACTATTTAATGCTGTTTTTAAGTTTGCATCTGTTATTGTTCCTAATCCTTGTGATAAAGCATCCATTGCAGATAATTTCACTAATTCTCCATTTTGAGCTATTCCATTTAAGTTTTTTGCCTCTGACGCTCTGTTTAATATTCCATTTTGTCCTGTTAGCATGCTTATACTTATTCCTGCCAAAATTAACAAAACGATAATTGTTACTACTAACGCTATTAACGTTATTCCTTTGTTTCTTTTGAATTTTTTGGTTAAATTCATTTTTCTTCCTCCCTTTTCAGGTATTCAATGCATAATATAAGTTTTTATCTTTTGCATTTTTACACCTTTTTTTATTTAATTTTATGATAATATTCTATACTATTTGATTTATTTTGACAATACTTTTTTATATTTATGCGTAACAAATTTTAATGCATATTTCAATAAATACTATTAAAAAATATTCACCAAATCAAATGAATATTTATCTGTTATATGTTCTAATATATAAACGGTCTTTTCTAATTCACTTATTGCTTGCTCATACTCTTCTGTTTTTGCCAAACTTTTACAAGCTGTAAAATTAGTTTCAACCTTTTCAAGTTCATCGTGTTCAATATAATATGCTAATTTATCGTGAGCCTCGTTCCATTTTTCATCAATTTTATTTATTTTATCATCAGCCTGTTCCTTAGATTTTTCTATTAATCCCTGTTTTAATGTTTCTAATTCATTTGTTATATAGTTTACAGTATTTTTTGTATAATTTTGAGTAATAATGTCTCCTATAATTATTAATATAACTAAAATAATACAAATAATTAATTCTTTATGCATAATCAACTTCCTTTCTTGTGTTCTTTCTTTTGACAAAAAATCTGACCCTTTCCGTCAAATGTTACAAGCAAAGCTTCTTCTGGCTTAAAGCCAAATTTTTCGACCTCTAATAATAGCCAATTATAATCTTTTCCTATTTTAGTTAAGTTTTCATTCATAATTTTTCCATCTACAACTAAGTCATAAGGAAGTCCTTCATAATCTGGCATTATATTAAAATCTTCCGGAGTTGTTTTTCTTTTATTAGGCTTTTCTATAACTGTAACTTGTCCACTTGTTTCCAATATTGCATATTCCACATCTCCAATATTTATAACATCTTTTGCTCTTAGTCTTTCCTGAAGTTCATTTAATGTAAATCTTTCCTTAATTAAAGCCTGTTCATCAATTTTTCCTCTATATATCAAAATTCTCGGTTTACCACAAATTGCCTCTCTTGCTCTTATGCTTTTTAAATTTATTGTAGATATTATTAAATGCATTACAAGTAAACCAATTATTGGAACAATTCCATTTGATATTGGTATTCCTGTTTCTGTCATCGGAATTGATGCTAAATCTGCTATCATTATTGCAATTGCTAGTTCAAATGGCTGAAGTTGGCCTATCTCTCTTTTACCCATTAGGCGCATCACTATTAAAACTACAATATATAAAATTATTGCTCTTGTGAAATTTATTAGCATATTTTTCTCCTTTTTTTTGGATTGGGGACGGTTCTTTTTCGGAAAAAGAACCGTCCCCAATCAGAAATTTTGCAAAAGGAACCGTCCCCAATCAAAAATTTTATATTTATTTTCTCAAAAAAACAAAATTTTATTCTCAAATTGAATAAAAAACATCAAATTGTAAACAATATTTTTATATAGCTAAAAAAATACTTTTTAAATATAAATAAAAAAGGAGGATGAATTATGTCTGACGGTCAAACTCAATCTAATACACAAAATGGTACAAGTACAGTATGGCAAATTATAGGTAGACTTGTTGCTGCAGCGGTGGTTTTAGCGATTACTGCATTTTTTACACCTGGATTTGCAATTAATAATATTTGGTCTTTAGCTATAGCTGCTGTGGTTTTAACTGTTTTAGATTATTTAATAGTTAAATTTACAGGTTTACACGCTAGTCCTTTTGGAAAAGGCTTTATAGGTTTTGCCCTAGCTGCTATTATACTTTATGTTACACAGTTTTTTGTAGCAGGTTACACTATTTCATGGATGTCTGCTATAATTGGTGCTTTAATCTATGGTGTTGTTGACTACTTTTTACCAGGTAACCAACAAATGTAAAGCTCGTGTAAGTTTTGCTATTAAATAAAAATAGAGTTTAATATATGCTTTTTGCAAACATATATTAAACTCTATTTTATATTTTTTCTACAATTTCATTTTGATTTTTATAAATTTTATTTGATCCTATATATCCTCTAACAGATGATAAAGGATAGATATTTGTTTTTCTTCCGATTATAGTTCCCGGATTTAAAACTGATCCACATCCAATTTCTACGTTATCTCCAAGGATTGCTCCGAATTTTTTCAATTTTGTTTCTATTTTCTCACCATCACACTTTACATATACTAAAGATTTATCAGATTTTAAATTTGATATTATGCTTCCTGCTCCTAGATGTGATTTATATCCTAAAATAGAATCGCCTACATAGTTATAATGTGGAACTTGTGCATTATTAAATATAATTACATTTTTAAGTTCTGTAGAATTTCCAACTACAACATTTTTTCCGAACTATTGCATTTCCTCTAATAAAAGCTGAGTGTCTAATTTCTGCAAATTCATCAATTATACACGGTCCTACGATATATGAAGTTGGTGCTATTTTAGCATTTTTGGCTATCCATATATTTTCTGATTTTTTTTCAAATTTTTCTAAATCAAGTTTATTTCCAAGTTCAATTATAAATTCACTAATTTTAGGAATTACTTCCCATGGATATATTACGTTTTCAAATATTTTACTCGCTATTGTTTCATCTAAATTCAAAAGATTTTTAATTTTTAGTTCTTCCATCTTTTTCCATTTTCCTTTCATATATCTCTTTTGCGGTTTCTGGGCTATCTACACCTTCTTTATTTTTTATTGGTGCAAATTCATCTTCCCTTTTAACTCTCATAACTAACATATCATCAAAATATTCAAATGCATCAAATATAAATGTTTCAAATTTATATAATCCTTTTTTCTTTGCAATATGATAAGGTAAACTAAAGTTGGTGATTTTCTCTATAGCATCAATACTTAAAAGATGACTTATAATATTGGCTTCACCATAATATAGTTCTCCATATTCATCTCTCTCATTTCTCATTTTTTCGGATAACTCTATATATTCTACTGTACTTGGTTTATTATTTCTTCTGCAAAACACTCCCACTTTTTCTTCTGGATATGCTTTTGCAACAGACTTTGAAGCAATTTGCAATTTATCTAATATGGTCTTTCCAATAAAAATTGGCGAAATTGGATTTACCATTATATTATCAACACCACAAATATATACCCATTTTATATTTTTTTCTTTCATATCTTCTATAATATGATGATCTTTCATTGCCTTATAAACTCCGCCATTCCCATTTGACCCTGTTTGAATTCTTCCATCTTCTAAAACTATTTTTCCACTTTCTGTAAGAACTGGCAATTCTCCTTGTGTGAAAAACACAACTTTTTCTTTATCATATCCAAAATAATTATGTTCCTCAAAAAAGGCTTTTGTTTCATTATCATTTTGTTTACTTGTCATTATATACCAATATGTAAAAACATTATATAAATCTTTTGATTTTTTCATACTTTCTGCTAAAATTTCGAATATATATTTTCCATTTTCCCCTATATCTAATTTATAAGTTCCCTTTGGACCTTTCCACCCAAGTCTTGTTCCTTGACCTCCTGCCATAGTTACAACTGCATATTGATTATTTCTTATTATTTCTTCCCCTATTTTTTCTGCTTCCTGTTTTTGCTTATTTTCTAATTTTTCTAAATCCACATAACCTATCGGTTCTATTTTAGAATCGTTTATTGTGTGATTTTGTTTAGTTAAATTATATAATTTATTTACTTCGTCAAAATTTATCTCATTTATTTGTTTTATTATATTTTCTTGTTTCTTTTTATCTAATTTTTCTAAATCTTCAATTATTTGTTCTTGATTATATTTTTTTAATCTTTCTTCAGCTTTTTCCAATTCTGTCATTTTTACCACCCTTATTATTATATTAATTTTACTGATTTATTCTACAACAGTTTTTACTAATTGGCAAGCACTTTTTCCATTAAGATCGTTTCTTTTTTTATTGGGACCGTTTCCTTTCGCGAAAAGATCGTTTCTTTTATCGTCGGGACCGTTTCCTTTCGCGAAAAGACCGTTTCTTTTAGTGAAAAAAATCATTGCTAAATCCCAAAATATATGATATAATGGTACAAATTTAAAAATGGAGGTAAAAATCTTGAAAAAGAATGAACTAATTTTAATACTAGATTTCGGTGGACAATATAATCAATTAATAGCTCGTAGAGTAAGAGAATGTAATGTTTACTCTGAAGTTGTGCCTTTTGATATTTCTTTAGAAAAAATTAAAGAAAAAAATCCAAAAGGTATTATTTTTACAGGAGGACCTGCAAGTGTATTTGGAGAAGACAGCCCAAAATGTGACAGCAAAATATTTGAACTTGGTATCCCTGTTTTAGGAATTTGCTATGGTATGCAACTTATGGCATATACATTAGGAGGAAATGTTGCTCATGCTGATAAAAGAGAATATGGAACAACAGATGTTACAATAGATAACACTTCAAAATTATTACAAGGATTTGGCGAAACTAATGGCTTTTTAATGAGTCATACAGATTTTGTAGAGACTGTACCAGAAGGATTTAAAAATATTGGACATACTCCTTCTTGCCCAAATGCTGCTATGGAAAATGAAGAAAAGAAATTATATGGTATTCAATTCCACCCAGAAGTTAATAATTCTGTAAATGGAACTATGGTTATTAAAAATTTCTTATATAATGTTTGTGAGTGCCAAGGAGACTGGCAAATGTCTTCATTTGTTGAGGATTCTATTAAAACATTAAAAGAAAAAATAGGTGATGGAAAAGCTTTATGCGCTTTATCTGGTGGTGTTGATTCATCAGTTGCAGCGGTTCTTTTAAGTAAAGCTATTGGTAAAAATTTAACTTGTATATTTGTTGACCACGGCCTTCTTCGTAAAAACGAAGGTGATGAGGTTGAGAAAATCTTTAGAGAACAATATGATATAAACCTTATTAGAGTAAATGCTGAAGATAGATTTTTAGCTAAACTAAGCGGCGTTACTGACCCAGAGCAAAAAAGAAAAATTATCGGTGAAGAGTTTATTAGAGTTTTTGAGGAAGAGTCTAAAAAAATCGGAACAGTTGATTTTCTTGTTCAAGGTACTATTTACCCAGACGTTATTGAAAGTGGTTTAGGAAAAAGTTCTGTAATTAAGAGCCATCATAATGTTGGTGGGCTTCCTGATTATGTTGATTTTAAGGAAATTGTTGAACCTTTAAGAAATCTATTTAAAGATGAGGTTAGAAAAGTTGGATTAGAACTTGGTATTCCAGAAAACCTAGTATTTAGACAACCTTTCCCAGGCCCTGGTCTTGCAATTAGAGTTATAGGAGATATTACTAAAGATAAATTAGATATTTTAAGAGATGCTGATTTTATTTTTAGAGATGAAATCGCAAAAGCTGGACTTCACAAGTCAATTAATCAATATTTTGCAGTTCTTACCAATCTTCGTTCTGTAGGTGTTATGGGTGATGAACGTACTTATGACTATACTCTTGCTTTAAGAGCTGTTGAAACTACTGATTTTATGACAGGTATTTGGAGTAAAATTCCTTATGAGATTTTAGAAAAAGTTTCTTCTAGAATTGTTAATGAGGTTAAACATATTAATAGGGTTGTTTATGATATTACTTCTAAACCACCAGCAACTATTGAGTGGGAATAAGATAAAAATAATTTTCTAGTTTAGGCTAGGAAATTATTTTTTTACTTTTTTTCTTTTTTGTGATATAATATAGACAAATATGTTTATAGAAAGGAGATATTAGTTATGGCAAAAATAACTGATAAAACTCTCGAAATTATTCATCGGGAGTATAATGTAGCTGTTAATACTGCAACAAGCATGCAGGAGATTCCGGAAATTATGCACCGGCATTTAAAAGCTTTAAAAGCTGACATTCCAGAAAATGACTCATCTGTATTTTTTAGTTTCATGGATGGATTGGTAAACTGTTATCGAGAGAGACGTATGACATTTGAAATCACGGATTTCGTCACAGAGCTCAACTCTGTCGTTATGTACATTATAAGATGGCTTAACGAAGAAAAACATGCCAATATCGACATTAACTGGTACGCCAGAAGAAAGGCTCTTGAAAGTGATCTCACAAAAATACTCAACAAGTCTCTTCTTGATGATGATGTATCTGTTTATATTCGTGACAGGTTTGGAATCCGTGGCATTCTTCTGAATAAGGATGTTCAGAAAAATAATATCGAAAAAATCGATATTATTTTCAAGGCTATAAAGGATATTCTTGTAAGAGAATCCCCTTCTAAAGATGCCTTTATGGAATGGTATCAGACCAATCCTACCATCAACAAAATTAATCGATTTAAACTTGATTCGTTTTTGGTTGATATTCCATTTGCCATCACTGATGTAAGAGATTATATCCACAAACCTAAAGCCAATGGATATCAATCATTACAATTTACATTACAGACATCAGTTTACTCACCAATCCTGCCAGGTGCAAAAATTGAGTTCCAGCTTCGTGACCTCGATATGCATAACAAAGCAGAAGGCTATGTTGTAGCAGAATCACCCGAAATGGACCAATCTCATAAATCATACAAAAATGAGATTGATGAAAGAATATCAAATGTATTCCGGATTGATGATTTTTCTAAGGTTAACCTTTCAGGATTTGTAAATTACGATGACAAAAATGCGGATAGAGATGGCTTACATCATCCGAAACATTTCGCTGATAGAAGATCGAAATAGTTTCATTCTTGTAACAAAACACAGCAATATCTTATTTCTTCCCCTCAGAGAATTTTTCTCCGAGGGGATTTTTCTGATTGGGGACGGTTCTTTTTCGGAAAAGTAACCGTCCCCAATTAGAAATGTCCCAAAAAGAACCGGTCCCAATGGGACATTTTCCAATCGAAAAAAAGCAATGCCGTTTCCAGCATTGCTTTTAAAATATAAAAATTAAATCTCTCTTACAGTCAAATCGTGTGCAGAACCTTCTTGAATACTCAAGTTTGAAACTGGTGTTAAAATAGCCTTTTCGTGGAATTCTTCTAAGTTTCTAGAACCACAGTTAGACATTGTTGACTTAATCTTCTTAATTGTAACATTTAAGTTGTCTTTTAATGGTCCTGCATAAGGGATATAAGAATCTACACCTTCCACGAAACTCATTTTCTCGTTTTTAGAACCTAGGTCATATCTTGTCCAGCTTCTAGCTCTCTTTGAGCCTTCTCCCCAATATTCTTTAACAAATTTTCCATCTAATTTTATTTTTGTTGTTGGACTTTCGTCAAATCTTGCAAAATATCTTCCCATCATAACAAAGTCACATCCCATAGCTAATGCAAGTGTTATATGATGGTCATGAACTATTCCTCCATCAGCACAAAGTGGAATATATATTCCTGTTCTTTTTGCATATTCCTCACGAGCTGCTGCAACATCTATTATACTTGTTGCTTGTCCTCTTCCTATTCCTTTTGTTTCACGAGTGATACAAATTGAACCTCCACCGATTCCTATTTTTATGAAATCAGCTCCTGCATCTGCTAAATAGTAGAAGGCTTCTTGGCTTACAACATTTCCTGCACCAATTTTTATTTTTCCATTATATTTTTCGTGTACCCATTCTATAACTTCTTTTTGCCATACAGAGAATCCATCTGATGAGTCTAGACATAAGATATCTACACCTGCTTCTACTAAAGCTGGTATTCTTTCTTCATAGTCTCTAGTGTTTACTCCTGCACCTACTAAATAACTTTGATTTTTGTCTTGAAGTGCTAGTGGATTTTCTTTATGTTGTTCATAGTCTTTTCTAAATACTAATGAATTTAAGTTTCCATTTTCTTCTATAACAGGTAAACAGTTAATTTTCTTTTCCCAGATGATATCGTTTGCTTCTGATAAAGTTAATCCAACTTTTGCATATACTAATTTTTCTACTGGTGTCATTATATCTTCTACTTTTTTGTCTAAACTATCTCTTGATAATCTATAATCTTTACTTGTGATTATTCCAAGTAATTTTCCTCTTGCTGTTCCATCTTCTGTTACTGGTATTGTTGAGTGGTCACTTTCTTCTTTTATTTCTAAGATGTCTCTTAATGTGTCATGTGGTTTTAAGTTCCATTTGCTTCTTACAAATCCTGATTTTGATTCTTTTACATGTCTTACCATTGCTGCTTGTGATTCTACTGATTGTGACATATATATAAATGCTAGTCCACCTTCTCTTGCTAATGCTACACCCATTTCTTCTCCAGATACTGCTTGCATTATTGCTGATGTAAATGGTACGTTTAAGTACATTTCAGCTTCTTCTCCTACTTTATGTTTTACAAGTGGTGTTCTTAATGATATTTTGTCTGGTGTGCAGTCCTTTGTTGTTAGTCTTGGTATTAATAAGTATTCGTTAAATGTTCTTGATGGTTCTGTTAAGTATGTTGCCATTTTTATTCCTCCTATATTTTTTATTTTTTGTTTCGATTTTCAGTTATACTCTATTATACTACATTTACTGGCATTTTGTAAACCTTTATTTGAATTTTTCTCTACTGTTCTATATAAATATTATAATCTAAGAATGTAAACTTAGTTGTACTTTTTAGGAGCAAGACAAAAATTTGTCTTGCTCCGTTTTTTAGAGTTTCTTTCTTAACACCTGTCCTAAATATAATCCGGAAGCTGATGCTTGGATTAATCCATTGGAGGTGTTGGCTCCATCTCCTGCTACATACAATCCATTAATATATGTCATAAAATTACTATCAATTTCGATAGACAGATTTGAAAATTTAATTTCAAGACCATAAATAAGATTGTCTGATGCAGCAAAGCCTGGAATAACTTTATCAATTTTATTAATAAAGTTTTTTATATTGTTTACCAACCTTGCAGGCATAATTTCCTGCAAGTTAACCGGAACTGCCGATTTCAAAGTAGGTTCAACAGAATTATTCATTAAACCATCCTGAGTTGTGGCTACATTTGAAAAGAAATCGCCTGTTCGCTGAACTGCCACCTGACCATTAGACAGAACATTTAACGTTCTTGCCATATTTTTAACAACTTCTATAGCATTTTCTCCAAAATCCATTTTGAAGAGTAATGCCATATTGGTTCTTCCAGTAGGAGTATTGTCAGCATGTCCATTGACTAAAGTTATCTTACCATCATAAGACTCTGCTACCACACTTCCACAATATGGATTATGACAAAATGTTATTGCGGCATCTGTTTCTTTGGTTTCAGGTGCTTTAAATTTAGGCTCATACAACTCATTTGCAGAGCCCATGATTTCATCTGGGAGTTCATAACGTACACCAATTTTGATTTTACCCTCTTTTGTTGGTATACTATGTTTAGAACAAATTTCTTTGTTCCAAGAAGCTCCAGCTCTTCCAGTCGCCAGCACTACTTTTGGTGCAAAAATTTTGTGTGTTTGTTTATTTTTTGTATACACAATGCCTTTAACAGCACCATCTTCTACAATGACATCATCAACATGCGTATTAAACAACATATCAATTCTATCATCTTCCTGTAATTCGGTTTGCAGGAGATAATATGCTCTTCTGCCATTTGTTGTGCCTGCATGCATAAATGGTACAATTGTCATATTTAAGCCATTTTTTTGTGCTTTTTTTAAAAGTTCTTTTGCAACAGGATGCTCCATTCCTCCTATTGTTTGTTCCGGAATGCCATATTTTTTGTATGTATCAACCACCTCATCTAAAAGTTCTTTTAATTCTTTGGTTGACATATAGCTTTCCAGTTCACCTCCAACAAATGTTTCATCTGTTGGATTATATAACGACAGTTTGCAATCTGAAAATGCACCTGCACCTGCAAAGCCATGTGTAATGCTACATACTTTACATCTGGTACATTTTCCCACAAATTCGGTTTTACATCGTCTTTGCTCAATCGCTGCTCCCTCATCAATAATTAGAACTTTGAAATTCCGCTTCTCCTTTGCAAGTTCTAGCGCACAAAATACCCCTGCAGGACCTGCACCTACAATAATCACATCGTATTTCTTCATAGTTGTTCTCCTTTTTTATATGACTGGGTTAACAAGTTACTCTATATAAACTAAACAAAATATTTTTGTTTAGAAAATGAAATTAATTACTTTTATTTTATAATAAATATTTAATTATCGCAACCTTTTTATGTAAATTTGTATTTTTCTATTATTTTTCCATTATATCAGGATTATCCTCTAAAATTTCTTTAGCCAAATTCTCACTGGTATTAAACAATCTAACATATCCATCTAGTGATTTTGCCTTTTCCTTAAGCACATCAACATCAGAATTAACATAAATTTTAGCTTTTCCTTTACCATTTTTAGCTTCTTGAATCAAGTTAGAAACTGGTGAGTTTCCATCAAAAGCAACGACAACTGAATTTCTTCTTTCAAATATTTCATAATTAAAGCTCTTATAAATTCCAAGTTCTGATGGATCAGGTGAAACATAGATTCCGCTTAAATCTTGCGAGCTATCTAAGTTTTCCTTAATTTCTTCTGAAACATATTTTGGAACAACAGCTGTAATATCAAACTTTTTGTTTAATTCCTTTGATATATCTAAAACAGCTCTTTCGTATCCTTGCATTTTATGACCAATTAAAATATATGTATTTTTGTTATCAACTTTTTCAAGTAATTCTTTTAAAGATTTTTTTATATTTTCATTTGGCATTGTAACTCTACCTTTTGAGTTAAAACTTCCACCTGCTATTATGATTGGAGTTTTATTTTGTGGTAAATTTACAATTTTCGTTTTAAATACATTATATGAGTTTAGCTTATTAGCAGATTTAATGTCTATTGCATCTAAATCTATCTCTTTTAGTAATTTTTCTTCTTCCTCTTTTAACGCTTCCTCAATTGTTCTACCATCTAAAAATTGTTCAAATTTATTTGATTTTTCATCAAAATATACTTTTCTTCTCTCTAATATTTCGTCTTCAACATTTCTCATTTTAGCAAAATCTGAATCTTTTATATCTAATAAATTTCTTAATGCAATTTGTTCATCAATTGTATCAATTCCGTAGAATCCGCATCCATCAGTACCTTGAACACATTTTACACCTGAGGCTAAGTATTTTTTCATAGGGTGATTGCCTAAATTTGTTAAATTATTTAGTCTTACATTTGATGATAATTGGAATTCTAGAATAACATCTAAATCTTTCATTTTATCAATTATTCTTTTTCCTTCTCTTGTATCTAAGTCTGGAACATATAAACCGTGTCCTAACCTTATTTGTGGAGCTTTTTCTCCATTTGGTAAGCAGATTTTTATACAGTCTAATGCTTTTTCAATATTATCTTTAAAAGCATCTGTTTCTCCAGCATGTAATCTTATTGTATATCCATCATCTTCGTATATTGCATATTTTATAATTTCTTCTATTAAATCTGAGAAATCTGTTACATTGTTTATTTCTTCCCCAATTAAATCCATTCCAACAACATAAGGACTTTTACTTAATGCTTTTATTACTGCTGGACATTCTTTCACTTGCTCTGGAGTAAATAATGTTCTACTTGCAGCTGCCAAATATCTTATACTTACACCTGTTTCTTTTTCTATTTGTGGCATTATTTTATGCATTTCTACCAAGTTTTGTATACCTGCTGGACCTTTTTTTGCAAGTGTTGAATTTGCTATTTCAACATATTTTATACCTTGTTTTTGATATTCTCTTGCAATCCATAATAATTTATCTTGATATAAAGTATTTTCTTTGTACGGACTATTCTCATTTTCCATATCTTCTTTCATTTTCTTTAAGGTTTTTCTTATATCATTATCTTCAATTTTTTCTATTTTGTCTAAACTTAATTCTACTTTTTCATCATCTGGTACTTGTTTTCCTCTTATAATTGCATATCTATAAAGAATTGTTTTTTCAAGGTTTGTAAATACTGATTGTCCATCTTTTGGAAGTACTAAACTATTTCTTATTTTTACAATATTTTCATCTGCATTTTCTAGGTTGTTTAAAATTAAATCTGCCATATTTATTAATGTTTCATCATTTATTTTTCTTTCTAATTTTTTACCCTCTAATTCTGAATGTTTGTATTCCTTTTCGATTTCTTTTCTCTTTTTTAATAATTCTTTTTCTTGTTTTGCTGTAACTTTTATTCCCAATTTTTTTATATAATATAATGAATATCCAATTTGATGTTTTATTCCAAGTGCAATTAATAAATCTGGTTGTAATATTTGGTTTAAATGTGTATGTAAATCTGTTCTAAATTTTGATTTCTTTAAAATATATGATTTTATTATTGTTTTTTCTACTGGCAATTTATAGTCTTTTGTTTGTGCCATTAATAATTTTATTATTGCTGGAATTTTTGCTTTTCTTTCTATTCTTCCATCTGGATAAATATTTGCTATTTTTATTCCACCAAGCCTAAATATGTAAACTTCTTCTCCGTCATCATTAATACAAGCTTGCAAAATTCCTGTAATTACTTTCATATCGTTTTCGTCTTTTATTGTTTCTACATTTGCAATCTTTGCTAAATTTGTTATTAAGTTTCCTGTATGGTGATTTGGTGTTTCTAGAACATAAATTAATTCATCTGGTTCTTCTGATTTAAATAATTTTACTACTATATCTTTTTCTTTATCTAAATAAAATTTGGTGAATAAATTTGGTAAGTTCATGTTATCCTCCCTTTTTTCTTATTTTTTTCCGTTTTGCTATATTAGTTCATTATTTTATCATATTTCGGAGGATTTTTCAAGAGATTATGTAAAGTTTTCTGTTTATTAACTGTTTTTTTGTGTTGGGGACAGATTTTTTCTGATTGGGGACGGTTCTTTTTCGGAAAAAGAACCGTCCCCAATCAGAAAAAACGTATCATTTTCCCAAATAATACGTTTTTCATTTTCAATTTATTTTACTAATCTTTCAGTTTCCTTAGCAATCATCAATTCCTCGTTTGTAGGAATAACGAAAACTTTAACCTTAGACTCTGGTTTAGAAACTAATTTTTCTTCAGATCTAACATTATTTGCATCTGTATCAATTAAAACACCCATAAATTCAAGTTGTTCACAAATCCATTTACGGATATTAATTTGGTTTTCACCAACACCACCAGTAAATACTATATAGTCAATTCCTCTCATTGCAACAGCATATTTTGCAATATAGCCAGCAATTGCGTAAGTGAAGCTATCTATAGCAATCTTTGCTCTTTCACTTTCACCATAAGATGCAGCTTCTATTTCTCTAAAGTCTGGTGCTAAACCTGAAATTCCTTGAACTCCTGATTGTTTATTTAAAACATTTTCAACTTCATCTGCTGATAAATTTTCTTTTTTCATTAAAAAAGTAACAACAGATGGGTCTAAATCTCCACTTCTTGTAACCATTGGAATTCCTCCAAGTGGTGTTAATCCCATTGATGTATCTATTGATTTTCCGCCATCAACTGCACAAATGCTTGAACCTTGGCCCAAGTGGCAAGTTACTATTTTTAGGTCTTTTATGTCTTTGTGTTCAATTTCAGCTAATCTATTTGAAACATACATATGTGATGTTCCGTGGAATCCATATTTTCTTATTCCATATTTTTTGTAGAATTCATAAGGAATTGGATAAATGTAATGTTCTTTTGGCATTGTTTGATGGAATGCTGTATCAAATACACCTACCATTGGTTTTCCTGGCATTACTTTTTGACAAGCCTCTATTCCCATTATTCCAGCTGGATTATGAAGTGGTGCTAAATCTGTGCATTCTTTTAGAACTTCTATAACATTTTCATCTATTACAACTGATTCTGCAATTTTTTCTCCACCATGTACTAATCTATGTCCAATTGCACTTACTTCGTCTAAGCTATCTATTACTTTGTATTCTGGATTTGTTAATTGTTTTAATGTAAAGTCTATTGCTTCTGTATGGTCCATTGCTATATGGTCTATTTTTACTTTTTTTCCACATGCTTTATGTGTTATAAATGCTTCTTTTTCTCCTATTCTTTCATATTTTCCAGATGCTAATACCTCATCTGTTTCCATGTTAATTAATTGATACTTTAGTGATGAACTACCACAGTTTAATACTAATATTTTCATTTTTTATTCTTCCTTTCTTGCTCGTTGGGACCATTGGGGTCGGTTCTTTTTGGTCCCATTTCAATTATAAAAATAATTTTACAAAATGGGACCAAAAAGAACCGACCCCAACGGTCCCACTTTGCTATTTTACCAACTCATAAGTTTCTTTCGCAATCATCAATTCCTCATTTGTAGGTACAACCCAAACCTTAACCTTAGAAGAAGCTTTAGATATTTCTCTTTCCTCGCCTTTAGTTTCTTCATTTGCTTCTAAATCTAAATCAACTCCTAAAACGCTTAGATATTCACAGATATGTTTTCTATCAAGCGGGCCTTTTTCTCCAACACCTGCTTCAAATGTTATTACATCAACTCCGCCAATTGCAACTGCACATTTTGCAATTTCCTGAGCAACTCTATAATCAAACACATCTAATGCAAGTTTTGCGTGATGTCCTCCTGATAGGCTATCTAACTCTATATCTCTAAAGTCTAAAGATATTCTTGATATTCCATAAACTCCGGATTTTTTGTTAAGCATTTCTTCTACTTCCTCGGCAGTTAATTCTTCATGATCAGTTTTTGCAAGTTCTCTTACTCCAACTGTTGGTTTTTCTGATTTTTTTATTAAATATGTTATAACAGATGGGTCTAAATCCCCACTTCTTGAGCCCATTGGAATTCCACCTAGTGGTGTTAATCCCATTGTTGTTTCTTGAGATTTGCCGTCCTTTATAGCACATAAACTTGCCCCTTGTCCTAAATGACAGCTTATTATTTTTAGGTCTTTTATGTCTTGGCTCATTAATTGTGCTACACGGTTTGCAACATATTCGTGTGATATTCCGTGGAATCCATATTTTCTTATACCATATTTTTCATAATATTTATATGGAATTGGATAAATATATTTTTCCTTTGGAATTGTTTGATGAAATGCTGTATCAAATACTGCAACCATCTTCATATTTGGCACTACCTTTTGACAAGCTCTTATTCCTGCAATTGCATTTGGATTATGAAGTGGTGCTAAATCAGAGCATTTTTCTATTTCTTCTATAACCTCTTCTGTAATTATAACTGGTGTCTTAAATTTTTCTCCACCATGTACTACTCTATGTCCTATTCCAGCAAGTTCGTCTAGGCTTTTTATAACTCCATAGTGTCTATTTAATATTCTTGATAATATAAACTGGATTGCCTCTTCGTGATTTCTTACTTCGTGTTCAAATCTACGTTTTACTCCATTTACTTTGTGTGTTAAAAATGAACCTGCTTGGCCTATTCTTTCGAAATTTCCTTTTACTAGCATTTTGTCGTTTTCCATATCTATTACTTGATATTTTAGTGACGAGCTTCCTGCGTTTATAACTAGTATTTTCATATTACACCTCTTTTCTTTTTTGTGGTGGACCCATTGTGACCGGTTCTTTTTGGGTCCAAATTTGTAAAAAAATTCAAATGGTAAAAATGGACCCAAAAAGAACCGGTCCAAATGGGTCGCAATGAGTCACAATGAGTCGCACCAAGTCTTGCTACCACGAATTACTCCTGTGCCTGAACCGCAGTTATAGCAACAACCCCAACAATGTCATCTGCAGAGCATCCACGAGATAAATCATTAACGGGTTTTGCAATACCTTGGCAAAGTGGTCCATAAGCTTCAGCTTTTGCTAATCTTTGAACTAATTTGTATCCAATATTTCCGGCATCTAAGTCTGGGAATATAAGTACATTTGCCTCTCCTTTTAATGGACTATCTGGAGCTTTAGAAGCTGCTATTTCTGGTACTATTGCAGCATCTAATTGAAGTTCCCCATCTACCATTAAATTAGTTTCCTTTTCTTTTACCAATTCTGTTGCTTCTATTACTTTTTCTGTTAATTCAGATTTTGCACTTCCTTTTGTAGAATATGAAAGCATTGCTACTTTTGCTTCTTTCCTAACTAATTGCTCAAAACTTTTTGATGATGATATTGCAATTTCTGATAATTCGTCTGCTGTTGGATTTTGATTTAATCCGCTATCACCAAATATGAATGTTCCATTTTCTCCATATTCACAATCTGGTACACACATTACGAAAAATGCTGATACAAGCTTTGTTCCTGGTTTTGTTTTTAATATTTGAAGTGCTGGTCTTAAAGTATTTGCTGTTGAATGAGCTGCTCCTGATACTAAACCATCTGCTTTTGAATCTTCATCTTTTAGCATCATCATTCCAAAATATATTGGCTCTTTTAATAATTTTTCTGCTTGTTCTAAAGTCATTCCTTTATTTTTTCTAAGCTCATATAATTTTTGTTTGTATTCTTCTTTTTTGTCAGATGTAAGTGGATTTATAATATCCACTCCATCTAAATCAATTTTATTTTTTGAGCTATCTTCTTTTATTTTTTCCTCGTCCCCTAAAAGGATAACTTTTGCAAATCCTTGTTTTATTACCTTACTTGCAGCTTCTAATACTCTCTTATCCTCTGCTTCTGGTAAAATTATTGTTTTTTTATCCTCTTTTGCTCTATTTTTTATTTCTTCTATAAATGACATTTTTTTCTCCTTTCACTATATAACCGCTTTATGTATTACAAATGCTTGATATGCTGTATTTCCATAACTATCTTTTGTCCAGAAATAGTATGTTTTATCTATATCTAATGTAGTATGAAGTACAATAGGCTCTGTTCTTGGTATTACCTGAATTTGAGGTTGTGTGTTTTCTTGTGCTGTTGTATTGCTTTCTTGTATATTTCCATCTATTACAACATTATTTGGCAAACTCGTATTGTTACTACTATTATTATTGTTGTTTTCTTGGTTTTCTACAATAACATTTGCTCCCTCAACCGCGACAAATTCACTTGGTGTATTTTCATCTGTTGTTATTTGCCATCCTGCTATATCTAAATCTTTATTTAATTCTATTTCCACATCATTATTCGTATTTCCAATCCAATTTGCAGATACCTTCATATTTGTTATTATGTTTCCATCTTTAAGCTCAAATGTTCCTGCTTGTGGGAAGCAATCTACCAATATTTCTTTTTCTGAAATATTTCCTAAATTATCTTCTGCATAAACTTTATATCTTCCGTTTTCCTTAATTGTTCTTGTGCTATTTTCCTGAGACCAAGTTATTTTGTCCCAACTAAATGGACTATCATATAATCCAGATTGACTGTCCTCAGCTGTTACAGTTATTGTTACATATCCTGCTGCTAATGTATCTTTGTTTATTGTATATGCAATTTCTGGTGGAGTATTATCAATCTTATCAATTTGAATTTCTTTAGTTGCCGTATTTCCTGCAATGTCTCTTATCCATATATAATATTTTCCATTTTCTGTAAGTGTTGATGATACATCTAAATCTGGTGTTACTGCTTGCATTGCATTCCACTCTTTATCATCAGGCCCATTTTCATTTTTTGTTATTGCCCAATCTTTCATTCTTATATTGTCATTTGCAACAATTTTTACTTGTTTTACTACTTCCCAAGTATCATTTTCAAATGTAACTTCTTTAAATTCTGGTGATGTTTTATCAATATCTCCAATTGTTAAATTTTGAAATTTAGGACATCCATATCCATAAAGTTCATCTTTTCCTTCGTCACCCAAATCCTCGCTAAAATTTCTTAAAAAATTATATACATCTAAGATTGTAGCATCTTTACTATATGTCTTAATTAATGCAATAGTCGCCGCAATTTGAGCATTAGAATATTGTGCACCTGACCATCTTGAAATATTTGCACTATTACTAAATATTTCCTCAACATCTGTGCTTGGTGCCGAAAAATCTATGTAATCTCCCTTTCCAGAATAATCAGCTAAATTCATTTCTCTATCTAAAGAAGATACCGCAATTGTCATTCCGTGATTTGCTGGATAATCTCCCTCTTTTGAGTTTTCCTCCTTTTGGCTATTTTCAGTAGATGTTTCATATTGACTATTTGATGACACACAACTAACAGGAACGTTTTCCTTAAAACAGCTTTCCAACGCTAAATCTATTGGTTCACTTTGCGTATTTATTAGCTCATAACAAATTACATCTGAATTTTTGGCAGCATAAGCTATTGCTTTTAAAATACTTGATGTTGATGTATACCCCTCTTCTGTTACTGTAACTAATGGCATTATTTTTACATTATTAGTAGTTGAATCCACCAAAACTTCTGCAATTCTGCTTCCTTGCGCAATTGTTTCGGAAATATCTTTGTTATTTAATACAAAATTATAATAATTATCACTTATTCTTTCATTGAAAAATTCATTTTGATAATTTATTCCATATCCAATTGTTCCTATTACTATATCTTTCGGATTTCCATTTTCGTTTATTATATTATTATAGTTGTCCAGCCCCATAACGGTTGCACCAAGTGAATGGTGATTATTTAGGTCTACTTCTGTTCCACCATACATAGTTTGCGATATATCGTTAATTTGCTTGTTTATTGTTACATCATCATAGTAAATTTTTTCTATGTAATCTTTGTCTTTGTAATAGTTGTACATTGCTTTTGTTAGCTTTTCTGAGTAAAAACTAAGTACGTATAAATTTTCTGAAATTTGTGTTACTTCTTCTCTGTCTACTGTTTCTTTTACGTTTTTTGATTTTACTATTATGCTTTTTGTTTGATACAAATTTTTTATGGTGAATGTTTGTCCATTTTCTGATATATCAAATACTGAATTTGATAGTAGTTTTCTCATTTCATCCATTGAGCTAAAGGCTAGGTTTTCTTCTTCATCTGATAGGTTGAATTCTTCTTTTAGTGATGTTTCTTTATTGTCTCTTTTTACTTCTTTGTTTGATAGGTTTATTGTTATTTGTGTGAAGTAGTTTTTGCAGGTTATCCCATCATCATAAGATATTTCTGGCTGTTGGTGTAGTTTTATTGCTATTATTATTGCTATTATTAGTAGTATTACACCAATTGTGATTCCTGCTATTATTAGTCCTTTTTTTACTTTTGTTCTGGTTTTTCTTCTCATAAATTATCACCTGTTTTGTTTTTTTCGGTTATATTCTATATTATATTTTGAAAAATTTCAATAGTTTAGCAAGATTTTAATTTGTGCAAATTTTGTCATTTTTTGTAGGTTCTACAGTATGTGGTTGTAATTAACCTCATAAGTTTAGTATAGAATAATAGTGGTTAGTTTAAAGAATAGAGGTAATTGGTATGAAAGTTAAAACTTTAAATGGAAATTTGAATATTATTGGTAAAAACTTAAGAAAATTTAGAAAGCAACAAAAAATTTCTCAACCTGAAATTTGTAGAAAACTTGATTTAATTGGAGTTACCATGTATATCTGTGATAT